>Ga0208592_1000001_pt1 | contig 93298 bp, 98 predicted proteins | sample LakMenE18May10ns_FD_150712 | JGI IMG/M metagenome (GOLD analysis project Ga0208592, IMG submission 150712) | Freshwater microbial communities from Lake Mendota, WI - 18MAY2010 deep hole epilimnion ns (SPAdes) | ecosystem: Environmental > Aquatic > Freshwater > Lentic | place: Lake Mendota...
AGCCAACTAATCCGCCGGCAATAGGCAAGAGAAAGATCAGCCATTCATTGTTGATGCGTGTGGTGGTTGCCCAATTGAGGGAACCAAGAAACGCAGCAGAGAGCAGACCACCTACTGCGCCAATAACGACAGCAGCAAAAAGAAAGAGAAGAAAATGTTTAGAGCGAGCGAACAACGAGCGCATCGCCTTGTCCGCCACCGCCGCAGAGCGATACGGCGCCAAGGCCACCACCACGACGGCGCAGCTCATGCAACACGGTGAGAGCCAAGCGGTTACCGCTCATGCCAATGGGGTGACCCAATGCAATGGCGCCACCGTTGACGTTCACGATGCTGTCGCTGATGCCGAGTTCTTTCATGGAAGCAATACCTACTGCGGCAAATGCTTCGTTAATTTCAAAGAGGTTGATGTCGGATATTTTGAGACCAGCGCGACCCAGTGCTTTCAAAATGGCGTTGCTTGGCTGATGCAAAAGTGATGCATTGTCGGGGCCTGCAACCATTCCGTACGACACCACTTCTCCGAGAGGCTTCACGCCACGTGCTTCAGCAGCTTTTTTGCTCATCACCACAACAGCACTTGCGCCATCGCTGAGTTGTGAAGCGTTACCTGCAGTAATGGCACCATCTTTTTCAAACGCTGGCTTCAATGTTGCGAGTGAATCCATAGTGGTGTTGCCACGCACGCCTTCGTCGGTGCTAATGACCACAGGGTCACCTTTGCGTTGCGGAATGGTGATGGGCGCAATTTCATCGGCAAATTTGCCGGCAGCAATTGCTGCTGCAGCACGGGTGTTGCTTTGCACTGCAAACTGGTCTTGCACTTCACGGCCGATGCCACCTGCTGTGTAGCGCTCGGTTCCTAAGCCCATGAGGCATGCATCGAATGCGCACCACAAACCATCTTTAATGATGGCGTCGGCGAGTTCGGTATTGCCATAGCGAAAACCACTACGTGCGCCCGAAGCGATGTACGGAGCATTGGTCATGCTTTCCATACCGCCGGCAATAACGATGTCGGCTTCTCCGGCAGCAATCATTTGGTCGGCAAGATAGATGGTATTGAGACCCGATAAACACACTTTGTTGATGTTGACTGCAGGAACACTCATGGGAATTCCTGCTTTTACTGCTGCTTGACGTGAAGGAACTTGACCTTGGCCAGCCATGAGAACCTGGCCCATGAGAACGTGTTCTACTTCTTCTGGTTTGACACCAGAACGAGCAAGGGCTTCAGCAATGGCGATGCCCCCCAATTCGGCTGCAGAGAAGCCAGCAAGTGCACCGCTGAGCTTTCCAATAGGTGTACGTGCTCCGGCGACAATGTATGAACCTGACATGTCGTTCAGGCTACTCAATTCGCTGGTTGTTGGCGTGGCGAAGTGGTGACTCCTCAGTAACCTCGCATCGTGGAAGATATTCGAAACGCCATTTTGTCGGGGGCCGATGCGGCAACAATTGCCGCCCTGCCCATTCCCTCTACGTATCGGGGGGCTCATGTGCGTCTCACCGATGTCGAGATGTTTGCTGGGCTTGAGTCTCATGAAAAAGACCCGCGCAAGAGCATTCATGTAGGTGAAGTGCCCACACCAGAGCTTGCACCCGATGAGGTGTATGTCGCGGTCATGGCTTCCTCCATTAACTTCAATACCGTATGGACCAGTATTTTTGAACCCATCCATACTTTTGGCCCGATGCAACGCTTGGGTCGCGAAAGTGAATTGGCCAAGCGTCACGATCGTGACTACCAAGTCATCGGTAGCGATGCGTCGGGAGTTGTTCTCAAAGTGGGTGCAGCAGTGCGCACCTGGAAACCTGGCGACAAAGTAACGGTGCATTGCAACCACGTAGACGACCAAGATCAAAGTGCACACAACGACTCGATGATGGCGAGCAACCAACGTATTTGGGGTTATGAAACAAACTTTGGTGGCCTTGCCGACATGGCAGTGGTGAAAGCAAACCAGCTCATGCCAAAGCCTGCGCATCTCTCATGGGAAGAAGCAGCAGTGAATGCGTTGTGTAACAGCACGAGCTATCGCATGTTGGTGTCGCAAAATGGTGCACGCATGAAACAAGGTGATGTTGTTCTCATTTGGGGTGCTACTGGTGGCATTGGTGCATACGCCGTTCAATATGTGTTGAACGGTGGAGGCATTCCTGTTGGTGTAGTGAGTTCGCCCGACAAGGCCGACATCTTGCGTGAAATGGGTTGCGAAGCAGTTATCGATCGCAAAGCAGCTAACTACAAGTTCTTCAATGAAGATGGCTCGCACAACGAAAAAGAATGGCGCCGCTTGGGTAGCGATATTCGAGCGCTTGTTGGCGAAGACCCCGACATTGTGTTTGAACACCCTGGTCGCTCCACCTTTGGTGCGTCGATGTACGTGGTGAAGCGCGGCGGCACGGTCGTCACCTGTGCAGCCACGAGCGGATTCATGCTCGAGTTCGATAACCGCCATTTCTGGATGCGCCTGAAGAAGCTCGTGGGGAGCCATTTTGCGAACTATCGCGAAGCCTGGGAAGCCAATCGGCTCATCGGTAAAGGAATGATCCATCCTGTGATGTCGCAGGTATTTTCCCTAGAAGATGTAGGGGAAGCTGCCTACCAGGTGCATCACAACATGCACGAAGGGAAACTTGGCATCTTGTGCTTGGCCCCTGAGGAAGGTTTAGGCATTGACGACCCCGAACTGCGCGCCAAAGTGGGCGAAGAAAATATCAACCGATTCCGCCGCGCAGGCGTGTGACGTGAGACGATAGAGACATGCTGTTAACCGAAATTGACCACGTAGCAATTGCTGTCAAAGACCTTGAAGCTGCCATCGACTACTACCGCCGTGCATTTGGTGCCGAGGTAGAGCACCGCGAAATTGTGGAGAGCGATGGAGTAGAAGAAGCACTATTGAAAGTTGCAGAAAGTTATGTGCAACTCCTCACGCCAACAAATGAAAATTCACCCGTTGCAAAATCAATTGAAAAGCGTGGCGAAGGCTTGCACCACATTGGTTACCGCGTCGAGAATTGCGCAGTTGCATTGCAAGCAATGATCGATGCAGGTGCAATTGCACTCGACAAAGCACCACGGCCAGGTAGCCGCGGCACCACTGTTGCTTTCATTCATCCGAAAAGCAGCTTTGGCACACTTATTGAACTAGTGCAGGAATAAGACCACGGTTCTTTTCGCAGCTTTGTTGGGCCTCGTTGGCGGCGCTTGGGTAGTTCTCACTGCACAGCGCAACGTTGCTCGTATTGCACACTCCGCATTCCACTTCGGAATTGCCGAACGTTGTGCAATTGTTTTGTGCACCATCGACATTGCCATGTTGCTCGCTAAGTCAGCCGACCGTTGGTTTGCTGCTATGGGTCTCGTCATCATTGGGTGTGGCCTCATCGCTATTGGCATTATCGATGCACTCACCCATCGCGTGCCGCGCTACATCAATGGCCTCGCTATTACGTTGGGCGTTCCGCTCTTAGTTCTCGATGCAATTGTGCATTGGGAGCTCGGCAATGTATTGCGTGCTGGTGCTGGTGCTGTGGCGCTCTTTGCATTCTTCGTTGCACTGAAATCACTAGCTCAAGGAAGTTTTGGTAAAGGAGACGTGCTCTTAGCTCCCATTGTTGGTTTTGCACTTGCCTACAACAGTTGGGGTGCTTTGCTCAATGGTGTTGTGGCCATCTTCCTCATTGGCGGAGTGGTAAGCGCAGTCTTGTTGCTCACTGGTCGTGTTTCACGCAAGAGCCGCATTGCCTTTGGCCCGTACATCGTTGCCGGAACATTGCTCGCTCTCATCATCTAGAAAAACCTGCGTCCTTTACCTTCTAGGATGCACGTATGAGCGAACTTGAAGACCGACTCGCCGTTGGCGACATCATCATCCGATATGCCGATTCCATTGATCAACTCGATTACGACCGGTATTGCACCTGTTTCACCGACGACGTGGTGGTGTCGGGTTTTGGTGCCGAACCCATTGTTGGCTTAAGCGCGTACCGCCCCTGGGTAACAGCAGCGCGAAATAAATATGGTCGCACGCAGCATCTCATTGGCAATATTCAAGTAACTGTCACCGGCGACACCGCAACATTGCGCAGTTACGTACAAGCAACCCACGAGTTGCCTGCCGACCCCGATCATCTCATCATTTTGTGGGCTGCCTATAACGACAAGTTGGTGCGCACCAGTGAGGGTTGGAAAATTACGCATCATGAACTTGAGCGACTCGTCAATGTGCGCCGCGTTGCAGCAGCAACGCTCTAAATTTCCGAGAAAGAGAAATACGCGTGAAAGTTCATCTTGTTGACGGAACCTATGAGTTGTATCGCCAGCACTATGGCCAAGCAACAAAACACACAACGCCGCCGCCGTTTGCGGCAACTATTGGAGTGCTCTCTTCAACACTGCAACTTATTGCTGACGGGGCAACTCATGTTGGCGTTGCCTCCGATCACATTATTGAAAGTTTTCGTAACGACCTGTACGACGGCTACAAAACAAGTGAGGGCATGGAGCCCGTCATATTGCATCAAATTCCTTTAGTGGAAGATGCGTTGCGTGCCATGGGTGTTGTGGTGTGGGCAATGGAAGAATTTGAAGCCGACGATGCGCTGGGCTCAGCCGCGCGCGTTGCTGCACATGACAAACGCGTCCAACAAGTAGTGATGCTGACGCCCGACAAAGATTTAGGACAGTGCGTAGAAGGCAAGCGAGTAGTGCAATTCGACAGGCGAAACAACATCGTTATCGACGATGCTGCAGTGCGTGAAAAGTTTGGGGTGGGGCCAGCATCAATTGCCGACTACTTAGCTTTAGTTGGCGATACATCTGATGGCTTCCCGGGTCTGGCGGGTTGGGGCGCAAAGAGTGCAGCAACAGTGTTGGCTAAGTACGAACACATCGAGGCAATTCCCGACGATGAAACCACGTGGGATGTGACAGTGAGAGGTGCGGCAAAACTTGGGCTCACCTTGCGTGAGAATCGCGAACTTGCCGCACTGTTCAAAAAAATAGCAACAGTGGTGACCACGGTGAATGTGGGTGCGGTTGACGACTGGCAGTGGCATGGCCCCACCGCAGAATTTTCTGCATTGTGTGACGAGTTGGGAAGCCCCCAATTGGCCAAACGAGCAACAACGTTGGCTCAGTCGCGTTAACAACGACTGAGGCACCGGCCAGGCGATCTGCGGCACACGCCTTGTCCCGATGGAGGCTGCTGCCTTCCGGCCCTGACCTGGTTTGCGGGCAGACGTTGCACAGGACCCGACCGGCACCTCACTCGCTGCTGAAGTCAGGCTATCGCTCGCTAGCCTCACGTCCGCTAGTGAATTTTAGGAAGGGTGCGAGAGCGGCCGAATCGGCACGCTTGGAAAGCGTGTGAAGTGAAAGCTTCCGTGGGTTCGAATCCCACCCCTTCCGCCATGACAGACATGTCGAACGTCCATCTTGAAGCGATGCGAGCAGCTCTTGATGAAGCGCGCCTTGCTTTCGCACAAGGCGACGTGCCGGTGGGTGCTGTGGTGCTTCACAATGGCGAAGTCATCGCCCGCCGCCACAACGAACGAGAATTCGCTCACGACCCGACTGCGCACGCTGAAGTGCTGGCATTACGCGATGCAAGTCAAAAGCTGGGTAGCTGGCGTTTAGACGAGTGCACTTTGGTCGTCACTCTTGAACCATGTGTCATGTGTGCGGGTGCCGCGCAATCTTCTCGCATTGGCCGACTTGTCTATGGAGCTGCCAATTTTGAAGCAGGGGCAACAGCCAGTTTGTACAACGTGATGAGTGATCCTCGCCTTGGTCATAATCCGCCTGTAGAACACGGACTACTTGCCGAAGAGTCAGCAGCACTGTTGAAAGAGTTCTTCGCCTCAAAGCGTTCGTAGCGCCGATAACCTGTTCAACGGAAGGGTGCCAGAGCGGACGAATGGAACGGTCTCGAACACCGTCGTGGTGTCACAGCCACCGTGGGTTCAAATCCCACCTCTTCCGCCACTACGAAGGGTTCTCGGCGCGGTATGTCCCGTAAATCGTGACATACCGCGCCGAGAACACTCATAGTTATTTGCAGGTCGACTCGTTCTTTGGCGCTTCGAGCTTGACGAGGTAAGTATCGACTAATCCGTTCACACATTTTCCTGTTCCGTACCCAGTGTGTTGGTTGCCCGTCACCACAATGAGCCGTCCATCGCCGAGGGCAGATGCCATTTTGCGTGATGACGAAAGTGGAGTTGCGGCATCACCTGTGGTGCCGATGACCACGATAGGAACATTTCCTGCATTAGCAATTTCTACTTGAGGTAGTGAAGGCACAGGCCACAGTGTGCAGTTATAGCCAGCTGCAAAATAGGCGCCAAGGCGGGGCGCTGCTGCAGTGAATTGTGGAATGTATGAATCGACTTCTTCCACCGATGTTGCACCTTGATCGTCAATGCAAGAAATTGCGGTGAAGGCTTCCAGCAAGTTGTCGTATGTTCCGTCGCTACGACGTTGGTAGTAGTCGTCGTACAGCGCAAGCAACCCAGTTGCGTCGGGAACTTTGGGGTCGGTTGCATCGGCGAGTGCTTCGGCAAATGTTGGCCATAACGAATCGGAATACATGGCGTCAACGGCAGCGGTATATGCAATGCCTTCATTGACCAACGTACGTTTTGAGTTCACAAAGAGCGGGTCGCGCTCGAGGCGCACCATGAGTTTGTCGAATACTTCTTCAGGCTTTCCCTTGTTGTAAATAGGGCATGTTTCGCGGGTGGCGCAATCGGCGAAAAATGCATTGAGTTGACCTTCAAACCCAGCGGCCTGGTCGAGCCCACCTTGTAAGAACGATGCATTGGGATCGGCGGCACCATCGAAAACAGCAGCCCGCACCGTATTGGGGAAAAGGTTGACCCAATGTGCACCAAGTTCGCTGCCGTAAGAAAAACCGAAAAAGGAAATTGTTTCCTCATCGAGCGCGCGGCGAATCATGTCAATATCTCGAGCGCTCGAGATGGTGGAGATATAGGGCAGTATGTCGCCGCTATTTTTTTGACATTCGGCATTGAAGCGTCGTGCATCGTCGACAAGCGCAAGTTTTTCTTCCGGAGTATTCGGTGTGACATCGGAAGCAAAATACGAATCGTATTCATCGACGCAGTCAACAAATGGAGTGGAAGCTCCTGTGCCTCGAGGATCAAATGCAACGATGTCGAAATGGTCGAGGATGGTTTGCGAAAAATAGAAGCCAGCGTCGGGCGCCATTGATGCACTTTCTGCACCTGGTCCACCGCGGTTCACAATGAGTGAACCAATACGTTTTTTGGCATTTTCAGCACTGTGCACTTTCAGACTCAAAGTAAAAGTGCCAATGGTGGGGTCTTCGTAGCTGTAGGGAACTTTAATGACGCCACACTTGATGCCTTTGGGCTCACTCGGAGAACATTTGTCCCACACGATGGGGCTGAGCGGTAGTGGAACTGTTGAGGTGGTAGCAATTGGTGCAGGAGTGGTTGTTACCACCACGGTGTCGTCGACTGCGAGATTGAGGGTTTCCACCGTGGGAGCAGATGACGCCCCACAGGCAGAAACGAGCAAGGCGCCCACGAGAAGAAATGGGGCGATGAAGCGACGACGCATATGTTCGTAGGCTACGACCTCTAGCCTGACCTATGTGCGCATGAACCCTCACATGATGTTGCCTGGTGATGCCAGTGCTGTAGCCGGAACCAAAATTGGACGCCAGGGCCTGCGCCGGGCATGGGTTTTTGCCCAGCCGTACAAGTGGGCCATCATCGGATTTCTGACGTCAATATTGGTGTCGGCACTATTGGCGCTAGCGCCCCCACTGCTTTTTCGGGCCATTCTCGACCATTCCATTCCCCAAGGGAATAAAGGGCAGATCACTATTTTGGCTGCCTTTCTGGTTATTGCGGCATTAGGTGACGCGGTGTTGGCCATTTTGCAGCGCTGGTATTCCTCGCGTATTGGTGAAGGCCTCATTTACGACCTCCGTGTTGCCCTGTTCGACAAAGTGCAGCAAATGCCCATTGCATTTTTTACGCGCACACAAACGGGCTCACTCATCAGCCGTTTGAACAACGACGTTGTTGGAGCACAAACCGCGGTCACCAGCACATTAGGCAGTGTGGTATCGAACGTTGTTGTTCTCGTTACTACCTTGACTGCAATGCTCATTCTGGAGTGGCGTCTCACACTTTTGTCGCTAGTGGTTTTGCCAGTCTTCATTATTCCGGCGAAAAGAGTGGGTGCAAAACTTCAAACCATTGCGCGTGAGCAAATGGGTTTGAACGCTGAAATGAATACCCAAATGACCGAACGTTTCAATGTGTCGGGTGCATTGTTGGTGAAACTCTTTGGTCGACACAGCGAAGAAGTGGGGGCATTCTCGCGACGCGCAGGAAGAGTGCGCGATATTGGCATTCGCTCTGCTTTGTATGGTCGTATTTTTTTCGTCGCACTTGGGCTCGTTGGCGCAGTAGGTGCCGCAGCTATTTACGGTGTGGGTGCACACTTAGTAGTTGATGGCGGCATCACCGCAGGAACTCTTGTTGCAATGGCGGCATTTGTTCAACGTATTTACCAACCTCTCACGGGCCTTACGAATGCTCGTATTGAAGTGATGACTGCGTTTGTGAGTTTTGAAAGAGTTTTCGAAGTGCTTGATGCGCCTGTGTCTATTCAAGATGCGCCCGGAGCAATTGATCTTGTAAATGCGCGTGGTGAACTTGAACTACGCAATGTGACTTTCCGCTATCCAGCAGGGCATTCAGTTTCTATTGGCTCCTTAGAGGCTGCAGGTGTGATGCAAGGTGTCGACCCCGATACCGACGTATTGCAAAACATCAGCTTGCATGTGCAGCCTGGTGAAACCATTGCGCTTGTCGGAGTGAGTGGTGCTGGAAAGAGTACGCTCGCGTCACTTATCCCGCGGTTGTACGACGCAACAGCGGGGTCAATTCTCATTGACGGGCAAGATGTTAAAAATCTCACGCAACGTTCGGTGCAAAATGCAATTGGAGTGGTATCGCAAGATCCGCATCTCTTTCACGAAAGCATTGGAGCAAACTTGCGTTATGCGAAACCCGATGCAACCGATGATGAACTACGAGCAGCGTGCGAAGGGGCACAAATATTCGACACCATTGCGGCTCTTCCCGAAGGGTTAAATACTCTGGTCGGAGAACGTGGCTACCGGATGTCGGGTGGAGAAAAACAGCGCCTTGCCATTGCGCGTCTGCTCTTGAAAGACCCAGCCATCATGATTCTCGATGAGGCAACAAGTCACCTCGATAACGAAAATGAAGCAGCAGTGCAAGTAGCACTTGAAGCAGCGCTACGCGGGCGTACTGCACTGGTCATCGCACACCGTTTGTCTACGGTGCGTCGTGCAGATCGAATAGTGGTGCTCGATGCTGGCCATCTTGTTGAGGAAGGAACGCATGAAGAACTTATGGAACGCAAAGGTCTCTATGCGGCCCAAGTGCACGCAGGTGAACTAGGGCAATGAGCGACGAACTCGATCTTGGCGCAACGACTGAAGCATTTGGCGTGCGGCAATTTATTGGCAAAGTGAACAACGCCATGAAGAGCACCTTTACGCCAGGCATTTGGGTGCATGGCGAAATTGAGTCATGGTCGAACCGCACGCAACACGCATATTTCCAACTTGTTGAACGCGATGAAAAGGGAACGGCAACTATTCACGTTTCTCTATTTGCCAATAATCTTCGTCGCTTACAACCACTGTTGCGTCAGCATCGCCTTACTTTGCAAGATGGTGTGAAAGTAAAAGTTTTCGGCGTTCCCGATGTTTACGACGGCAGTGGAAAATTCAGTTTAAAAATTTCTGATATCGACCCACGTTTCACGCTCGGCGACCTTGCTGCGGCACGCGATGAAATTGTGAAGCGCCTCATTGCCGGTGGGCTTTACGACGAAAACCGCGAGCGTGAATTGCCCGCAGCACCATTGCGCTTGGGCATCATTACCAGTGTGGGTTCAGCCGCGTGGCACGACGCAATGCATGAACTCGAAGAGTCGGGCATTGGCTTCAACATCAAAGTGGCAAACGTGCGCGTACAGGGCGACGAAGCTATTCCTATGATTGTTGAAGCAATTTGGGCACTCGGGTCGCGCACCGATCTCGATGTTATTTTGCTCATGCGCGGTGGTGGTTCGCGTACCGACCTGGCTTGTTTTGATGCCGAAGAAATTGCTGTTGCCATTGCCCAGTGCGGGTTACCGGTGTTCACAGGTATTGGTCACGAAATCGACCACAGCATTGCCGACGAAGTTGCCTACGCCTCATATAAAACTCCAACCGCATGTGCTTCGGCAATATGTGAGTTGGTCAATGAATACGTTGAAGAAACAGAAGATGTGTGGGCGAGCATTGCAGGTATCGCTCAGCAGCAATTAGCACTAGCCGAGAGTCGTTTAAATGAACGAGGAAATGCCATCCGAACAAAAGCAATTACTGCTGTCGAGCGGGCGCACACGCATGTGGCACTGAGTGCAAGTCGGCTTGCTACACGGCCTATATCGCTCTTAGCCACGCACGAGTCGCAAGTGAACTATTTGGCAGAGCGTGTTCGTCTTCTCGACCCGGTCAACACCATGGCCCGCGGGTGGAGCATTACACGCACAGCCACGGGTGTGACCCTGCGTAAAGCAGGCGATGCAATTTCTGGTGACGACATTGTCACCACTTTTTCTGACGGCACTGTTGTGAGTACGGTGAAATAAGGAGCAAAGGGAAATCACTATGGCCAAGAAAACACAAGACAGCGAATTGGGAATTGATGAGTTGGGTTACAGCGAAGCACTTGCTGAACTTGAAACCATTCTCAAAAGTTTGGAGTCCGACTCTGTCGATGTCGATGTATTAGCGACAAAAGTTCAGCGGGCTGCTGCGCTCATTTCACTGTGCCGAGGCAAAATCAGTGCTGCTCGCTTGCATGTGGAACAAGTCGTCGGAGAAATTGATGCCTCCTAGTGGAGCACCCTCGGCGCAACCCGGTGCTCCAGCATTTCTTGTTGAACTCGCAACGCGTGTAGAGACCTATCTGGCCCAACTCATTGCCGCTGAAGAAGCGCGCTGGGTTGAAGTGAACCCTACGCTCGCTGTTCCCTTCAGTGAAATGAGGGGGCTCGTACTTGCTGGCGGAAAGCGATTGCGGCCCGCATTTTGTTATTGGGGGAGCATTGCCACCGGAGCAGACCCCAGCGATGAGCGCATTGTGCGCACCGGCGCGGCATTGGAGTTGCTCCACGCCTTTGCCCTCTTCCACGACGACATCATGGACGGTTCATTAACGCGCCGTGGTGTGCAAACCACTCATGTACGCCACAGTGCGTTGCACGTCGAGCAGGCGCTCGACGGTGACGCCACCCGATATGGCGATGGTGTTGCACTTCTCATTGGCGACCTCACCTATGTCTATGCCGACGACCTCATGGCCGACACTTCACGCGAAGCTCGTGCTTTGTGGACCGAATTGCGACTTGAACTCAACATCGGGCAGTTTCTCGACATCGTGGGTTCCGCCCGTCGTGAGCGTAGGCGAGCCGAGGCCGAACAAATTTGCCGCTATAAGAGTGGTAAGTACACCATTGAACGTCCCCTGCAACTTGGTGCACTCGTCACTTCTGCTCCGTTGCCAGCAGGTGTATTCGAGCAACTTTCCGCCATTGGGCTTCCGTTGGGCGATGCATTCCAAATGCGCGACGACATCTTGGGAGTATTTGGCGAATCGGCACTCACAGGTAAACCTGCCGGAGATGATCTGCGCGAGGGGAAGCCCACGCCACTCTTGGCGCTCACGACTGAATTAGCGTCACCTGCTGAACTCGTGGTGTTGAACAAGGTGGGTCGGCCCGACATCACTGCCACCGACATTGCCAACATCCAAGAAGTCATTCAACACACTGGCGCGTTGCAAACGATGGAAGATCGCATCACGCAGCTCACTGCAGAGTCGGTGAACCAATTGTCGGGGCTCTCACTTGGAAAAGAGGCCATCGAACAATTCAAAGCATTAGCGCACTTGGTTTCATGGCGTAGCCTCTAACAATGATCATCCACGGCCGACTTCAGTGGGCACTTGCCGCTGGAGTTTTGGTGTTCTCCTTCGCAGCAGTCATTGCGTCGTTGCTCGATGGTGGTAACGGCACAGCTGCAACCACTACAACGACAAGTTTGCTTGCAACCACCACCACGACCACTATCCCCGTTCCGCTGAAACATGTCGTGCAAAGCGGAGAGTCGCTCTTCAGTATTGGGCAGATGTACTCGGTGAAAATGGAAGCAATTATTGAATTGAACAATATTGATGACCCCGACAAGATTTCAGCTGGCGATGAAATCCTTTTACCGCAAGGTTCTGTTGCTCGAGTAGCACCTGTCACAAGTACTTCAGTTCCAAACCCTTCTCTAGTCACCACCAGCAGCCCGTAACGCTTTACACTTTCACCATGGCGACAACATTCTGGCCAACACAAGAACATTGGTCGGTGCAGATCCCTCTGCACAGCCCTCACTATCGCATGCCGTCGTTATCGCAAGATGGTGTTGTGTTACTCAAGCCCGCAAATTTTTCGGTGCCGAGTGCGGAGTGGGAATCGCTTGAGTATTTAGATTGGAAAAGTGGCGGCGACACAAACTTTGCGCCACTCGCATCGGCCGATGGTGAACTTGATTGCAGAGGGTTTTGGGATAAAGGCCAGCCCGACAAAGGCGCTATTTTCACGAGTAATGCAGCAAAAGCACCAACATTGTGCAATTACGTCACCAGCGTTGGTGCAAATTTTGGGCGTGTGCGCATCATCAAATTAGAACCACAAGATCATGAAACAGCATTGCGTTCCATACATCGCGATGACAACAATCGAATGAATCCGGAAAATGAAGGTTGGGTAGTGCGCAGTTGGTTAGAACTCACCGACAGCCCGAACAGTTACATGTTGCTCATGGACAACGATGCCGATGGATTGCCCGATCGTTCAACAGAACGACGAGTGCCATTGTCGCGTGGTTCACGATTTGTTGTCGACACGCAAAGGCTTTGGCATGTAGTGGTGCACAATGCAAATACGCCGCGGTATGCGCTCATCACGAGTTTTGAAAGCAGTCCAGATTTAGAAAATTGGATTGTGAACGAAAGCGTTTAGTTTTTAACGACGCTCGGCAACTAAATGCGCAATTTCATTCATGATGCGCGCAATATCGAAATCTTTCGGTGTGTACACCGCAGCAATTCCTTGACGCTTTAAGTTGTCGCGGTCGCCTTCGGGAATGATTCCTCCCAAGATGACAGGAATGTCGAGGCCTTCTTTTTTCATGAGTTCCAAAATGTCACTCACGAGTGAAAGATGCGAACCAGAAAGAATGGACAAGCCAATGACATCGGGGTCTTCATCGCGAGCACTTGCCACAATTTGAGCTGGCGTCAGGCGAATGCCGCTGTACACCACTTCCATTCCGGCGTCGCGAGCCGCTACTGCAATTTGCTCAGCGCCATTGGAGTGGCCATCGAGCCCAGGTTTGGCAACGAGGAACTTGGGTGGCCCACCAGGAATGGACTTCACGAACGCTGCCACGCCCGCAAGTTCGTGTGTGCGACGCCCGAGCGCGGCTGCAACGCCGGTTGGGGCTCGGTATTCACCGAAGATCTCGCGCAGGGCAGTGCCCCATTCACCGGTGGTTCCACCGGCTTTGGCGAGGGCAATAGAGGAAGGGACAATGTTGTCGCCCTCGACTGCGGCACGACGCAGTTCAGCCAAAGCTTTTTCCACATCGCCGTTGTTGCGAGCTGTACGCCACGCGTTGGTGTCGTTCACCGTTTCGGCTTCCACTGCGGGGTTGACGGTCAAGATGTTTCCCTCGCCACCAAGTGGTGATGGAGCACCCTCAGTAAAGGAATTCATGCCCACCACAATTTGCTCGCCGGTTTCAATGCGTCGTGTGCGGTCGGCCATGGAAGACACAAGTCGACCTTTGAGGTTTTCAATTGCTTCAAAGGCTCCGCCGAGTTCCAAAATTTCTTGCAGTTCAAGCCAGGCAGCGTCACGAATTTCTTCGGTGCGTTGTTCAACAACATGAGAGCCATCGAAAATATCTGCGTACTCTAAGAGGTCTGTTTCAAAGGCGAGCACTTGTTGCATGCGCAATGACCATTGCTGATCCCATGGGCGTGGAAGGCCAAGAGCTTCGTTCCATGCAGGTAGTTGAACGGAACGTGCACGCGCCTTTTTCGACAAGGTGACGGCGAGCATTTCTAAAACAATGCGTTGCACATTGTTTTCAGGTTGTGCTTCGGTGAGACCCAAAGAGTTCACCTGAACGCCATAGCGAAAGCGCCGCGCTTTTTCGTCGGTGATGTTGTAACGCTCACGACCAATGCGGTCCCACAACTCAGTAAATGCACGGAGTTTGCACATTTCTTCAACGAAACGAATGCCAGCATTCACAAAGAATGAAATGGAACCGAAAACCTGCGGAAACTGTTCGTCGCTTACTTGTCCGCTTGCTTTGACAGCATCAAGAATGTCAATTGCGTTTGCCAGTGAGATGGCAATTTCCTGAACCGGAGTGGCACCTGCTTCTTGCAAGTGATAGCTACACACGTTCATGGGGTTCCACTTCGGAGCGTTGTGAGCGCACCATGCAACCATGTCGACAATGAGGCGCTTCGAAGCATCGGGCGGGAAGATGTATGTGCCGCGCGACAAATATTCTTTGACAATGTCATTTTGAGTGGTGCCACGCAATGCAGTGGAAGGCGTGCCTTGCTCTTCTGCGTTTGCCACGTATAACGCAAGCAACCATGCTGCTGTTGCATTAATGGTCATTGATGTATTCATCTGACCAGGTGGAATGTCTTTCAACAATGTGCGCATGTGTCCGAGGTGGGCAACTGGTACGCCAACTTTTCCTACTTCGCCGCGAGCAAGAACATGGTCGGGGTCGTAACCCGTTTGTGTGGGAAGGTCGAAGGCAATGGAGAGCCCTGTTTGACCTTTCGACAAGTTGGTGCGGTATAACTCATTTGAAGCAGCTGCGGTGGAGTGCCCTGAATAGGTGCGCATCAACCATGGCTCTTCTCGGCGGCGTGGTGCAGTTTCAGACATAGAGACAGTCTCTACGATACGGGCTATTGGCCGCTAATAGCCCCTGATAATTGGCTCAAATACTCTTCTCGCGATACCTCGACGACCCCCAGCGAGGCTAAATGCGGGGTACTCCACTGCACATCGAGCAACGACATATTGAGGCTGCGCATGTGTTCCACCAAATGCATGAGTGCAACTTTGCTGGCGTCGCGTTGCAGATGAAACATCGATTCGCCAGCAAACAATCCGCCAACACGAACGCCATACAAGCCACCCACCAGGTGCCCATCTTCGTTATACGTTTCCACTGAGTGAGCCCACCCCAATTCGTGTAGGCGTTCATAGGCGGCAATGAAGGGCGGAGTGATCCATGCGCCTTCGCGCATTGGTGAAGCACAGGCAGCCATGACGCCAGAGAAGTTGGTGTTCATGCGCACGGTGTATTTCTTTGCGCTTTGTTTCATGGAACGACTCACATGCAAGTGTGACAGCGGAAGAATTCCGCGAGGGTTGGGCGACCACCAGCCCAAGTGTTTGCTTCCGCGACCAATGCCCATAGGAAACATGCCATGGGAGTAGGCATAGATGAGCGTTGATGGTTCAAGGTCGGCGCCGCCACCCACAAGGTCGTCGTCGGGCCACTCTGCAGCAGGGGGGAATGCCCAGTGGCATTCGCTTACTGCGTGAGGTGTTGTTTCAAATAACACAACACAGGTTTAGTACGTATAGAACCCATTTTTCGTTTTTCGCCCAAGTTTGCCTTCGGAAACAAGTTGGCGCAACAACAAGGCAGGTTCGTCGGTGGCGCTCGGCGAACTTTTGTGCAGTGTTTCCAGAATTGAAAGCGAAGTATCGAGGCCCACTAAATCGAGCAATGCAAATGGCCCCATGGGGAAGTTGCAGCCGCCTTTCATTGCAATATCAATATCGCTCATGGTGGCAGTTCCGCGTTCGTACATTTTGATGGCGTTATTGAGATAGGGGAACAACAGTGCATTCACAATGAAGCCAGCATCATCGCGTACATGAACTGGAGTTTTTCCACACGACTGGGTCAGCGCTACAGCAAATTGAATGGTCTCATCTGATGAAGTGATGGGTCGTACAATTTCCACAAGCGACATCGTTGTTGCGGGATTAAAAAAATGAATGCCACATACTTTGTCGGGACGTTGAGTAGCGCGTGCTAATTCAACAATGGGCAGCGTGCTTGTGTTGCTTGCCAAAATGGTGGTGGGAGACAAGAGTGTGTCGAGCTCGGCAAACAAAGCTATTTTTGTTTCGAAATCTTCAACAACAGATTCAAGAACAACATCACACTGTTGAAGGTCTTTGAGTTGAGTAGTTGTTGAACACAGCGCGAGGATGTCGCTCTTACGTTGCGCTTCAAGTCGACCGCGTTGCACTTGTTTTTCCAAACTGGCAGTGAGCGCTTTGAGAACATCGCTGGCAGCTTCAGCCGAGCGTGAACGCAACACCACCGAATGGCCCGACGAGGCAAAGACTTCGGCAATGCCCGCGCCCATGATGCCGCTGCCCACAATGCCAATGGTCTGGGGGGAGAGGCCGCCCAACTCGTCAGGTGACGATTGGGGGTGGGTTGGGGAAAGTTCAGGTGAAGTCACACACGGGAGCATAGTTACCAGCGAGTAACTTTGCCACTTCCTGATTACGGTGGCAGGGTGCTTCCTTCCACTCCTTCATCAAGCCCTGTTTCCACCGATGAAGCATGGGCTTTAGCTACCCACCCAGACCGCCTCATTGGGATGCAAACCTCCCACAACTTCCGCGACCTTGGGGGTTACCCAACAGCCAATGGGCATATGAAGTGGGGCGTTCTCTATCGTGCCGACTCAATGCATCATTTGAACGATGCTGATTTGGCTCTCATCGGCACCCTCGGAATTCGCAATGTGGTCGACTTGCGATCAGCAGACGAATTGGAAAACCGCGGCAAATTTCCGGTCGACAAATATGAAGTGAATTTTTACAATCATTCCATCTTGGATCTCACGTGGTCGGAAGATGATGTGCCTGTAACCGATGACCCGATGGAATTTTTATTGTGGGCGTATCCGGAAATGTTGGGCAACGGGTCGCCCCGTTTCGCAGATTCGGTCAACACATTGGCCAATGCCGATGGGCCAACTGTTTTTCATTGCGCTGCTGGCAAAGACCGCACGGGTCTTTTAGCAATGATGGTTCTCGGGTCGCTTGGTTGCGACCACGAATACATCATTGCCGACTATGAACAAAGTGATGCTGCAATGGATCGGTTAGTCACCTGGGCCAAGAGCCATTCAAAAGAACTTGCCGATCGCATAGGTGTGACGCCGGCATCATTTCTTCGTGCCGATGGTCGAGCAATGCGCATCATCATTGATGGCCTTGTTGCTGAACATGGTTCGCTACGCAACTACACCAAAGCAATTGGTGTGAGTGAAGAAACTCTCGTGGAATTAGAGAAAAAACTCGTTCAATAGAGGTTTCTCGGCGCGGTATGTCCCGTAAATCGGGACATACCGCGCCGAGAACACTTTGGGTTTAGCTTTCGGTAATGGTGACCGAGTTGATGACCACATTGCGGCTGGGTACGCCACCTAAGGCGCCGCTACCACTGCTTAAAGCGAGAATGTTTTTGACTACATCAAGCCCAGAAGTGACCTTTGCAAAATTGACGTAGGTTCCTTGGCCATCGAGTGCGGAAGCTTTTGGTCCGGCAACGAAGAACCATTGCCCGCCTGCACTGTTTGGTTCACCAGTGCGAGCCATGGCGAGGTCGCCTTCAACATACTTGTAGCCACTGCCTTCGTCGGCAATGGTGTAGCCAGGGTCATCGGTGTTGGTGAGACCGCCACCTTGAATGATGTCAATCGAAGTATCGGTACGGAAGATAACGGTGCCGTCGTAGTACTTGTAACGCGACAGGGTGACGAAGTTGTTCACCGTTTGCGGAGTCTTTGCCGTGTCGAGATCGACAACAATGCTTCCTTCGGTGGTGTCAAAGGTTGCTGTGTACTTCTTGGCGGCATCGATACACATGGGAGGTGCTTTTTCGAATTTGGTGACGCGTGCTTGTGAGCCATCAACAGCAGGGCACTTGGTGTCGCCGGTGAGGGTGGCACCCGGGGCGGTGACCACAGGGGTTGCTGGAGCTGTGGTGTCGGTGGGAGCATCGACAGCGGTATCGGACGTGGTGTCGAGAACGGTGTCGGCAGAGGACACTTCAGACGTGTCGTCGCCTCCGGTCACATTGAAAACGAGGACTACAAGCAAAATAAGCGCAACGAGGCCAACGACCTGCAGACCACGCTTTTTGGTCTTGGAGCGACGTTGTTGTGCAGCGAGCTCGGTGAGTCGCTGCTGGCGGTTCAATTTCTGGCGTTCTCTTTTTTCAGTACCCACAAGGTCGGTAGGTTAGTCGCACTCCGCTAACGTTTGACATCTGTGGGAATAGTCGTCCAAAAATATGGCGGAACTTCGGTCGCCGACCCTGAACGCATCAAGGCAGTAGCCGAGCATGTGGCCTTTACGCGTAGCCACGGCAACGACGTTGTGGTGGTGGTGTCGGCCATGGGGAAAACCACCGACAACCTCATTTCATTGGCAAATCAGGTGTCGAGCACTCACCCTGGGCGTGAACTCGACATGCTGCTCACCACCGGAGAGCGCATTTCTATGGCATTGGTGTGCATGGCCCTTGCCGATATTGGCATCGACGCAGTTTCTTTCACCGGGAGCCAAGTAGGAATCATTACCGACACGGTGCACACCAAAGCAAAAATTCTTGAGGTCAAGGGCGATCGTTTGCGCGAAGCACTTGCCGCCGGCAAAGTTGCCGTTGTTGCAGGGTTCCAAGGTGTGAGCACCGATCGGGAAATCACCACTTTGGGTCGTGGTGGCAGCGACACCACAGCAGTCGCGCTTGCCGCTGCTGTGAACGCCGATGTGTGTGAAATTTACACCGACGTCACTGGTGTGTTCAGCGCCGACCCGCGCATTGTTCCTCAAGCTCGCAAATTACAGCGCCTCGATTTTGAAGAGATGTTGGAAATGGCTGGGGCGGGGAGCAAAGTGTTAGCGCTTCGCTCAGTTGAATTTGCTCGTAATCACAATGTCCCCTTACACGTGCGTTCAAGTTTTACTTGGGAACATGGCACGTGGGTGCTCGACATGAGCACTATTAATGCACAGCAGTCTTCAAAGGAGAATGCAATGGAAGACCCAATTATTTCCGGAGTAGTTCACGAGACAGGTGAAGCAAAAGTAACCGTGTTTGGTGTTGCCGATAAGCCAGGTATTTCTGCTGCTCTTTTTGAACCACTCGCCGATGCCAATGTCAACGTCGACATGATTGTTCAAAACACATCAAAAGATGGCATTACCGATATTTCTTTTACCGTGCCCAAAGCCGACCTCGCAGCAGCATTGAAAATTGTAAAAACAGTTGCCGGTGAGCTTGGTGCAGCAGGAGTAACACACGACGAAGCAGTGGCGAAAATTTCACTCGTTGGCGCAGGCATGAAAACCAGCCCAGGTGTGGCTGCAAAAATGTTCCGTGTACTCGCCGATGCCGGTGTGAACATTGAAATGATCTCTACAAGCACCATTCGTGTTTCTGTCGTGGTGGGTGCTGCAAATACGGAAAAGGCAATGCGCACGTTGCATACAGCTTTTGGCCTCGACTCTGGCCAGGCGTACTCTGCCCCGTTGCCTGAACGTAAATAAGCAATACTTAACGTCATGGTTCGACGTCGTTCTCAACTCATCCCTTGGCGTGTAGCGGGAGGAGTTGCCGATGAACATGCAAACGCCGACCAGGTAGTACGTGAAACCGGATGGGTGTTCAATAATGAAACTGGTGCTTCATTAACCCTTGAAGACTTTGTCATGAGTGGCAATAAAGAAGTCAATGCGTATCTTCGTGTGTTTGGAATGAACGAAACGAATCTTGAAGAACTCTCAGTTCTCGAAATAGGTTCTGGCATTGGGCGCATGACCTCACGACTCACTCATCGTTTTGGAACAGTGATTGCTGCTGATGTTGATGCAACATTCTTAGAACGTTGTCGTGAGACGGTTGCCAAACACGGTGTCATTAACCGCTTGCGCACCGCACATGTCACCGATGGGCACACAGTGCCACTGGCCGACAACTCCGTTGACGCAGTTTTTTCCTACATCACTTTGCAGCACTGCTCCAATGCCGATGCCCTCGCGTTGACGAAGGAATCATTACGCGTAACAAAACCTCACGGTGTGGTGATGCTGAACTACCGCACATGGGTGTTCGCCGACATCTTTTTGCAGCCAACCGGAGCCATCGTGCGGGCGCTGTGGAAAACAAAAGTGTTTGGTCCGTGGCTTGCCAAGCAGCGCGTGGCAACCCGCTTGGGCTGGCAGGCAAACCGGGTGTCCACCAGCGATGTGCTCGATGTCATTCGTCACTCGGGCCGCTCGTGCAATGAAATTGTGCTCTTCCATCATCCGCACCGTCGCCGGTCGTTGTTGGCGGGCATTACAGATCGCGTGATTGGGGGCTCAGGTATTCAAGAGCGCGTGTTGCCGCGGGCCAATAAGAGCCATTGGTGGTTAATTCTCCGGCTTGGGGAATGACTCTCAGATAGCCTGCACGTTTATGCGAGTAGGTCTAGTAGGTGCAACAGGTCAAGTAGGCGGGGTCATGCGGGCTCTTTTAGAAGAGCGCAATTTCCCGGTAACGCAGATGCGCTATTTCGCATCAGCACGATCGGCCGGAACCACACTGAAGTGGAAAGGCACCGACATTGTTGTGGAAGATGCGGCCACTGCCGATGTGTCGGGTCTCGACGTAGCACTCTTTTCTGCTGGGGCAACCTCGTCGCGTGAACTTGCTCCGCGTTTTGCTGCAGCGGGCGCAATGGTCATCGATAACTCTTCGGCATTTCGCATGGACCCTGAAGTGCCGCTCATTGTTTCAGAAGTAAACCCTGAAGAAATTCGTAACGCTCACAAGCGCATTATTGCAAACCCCAACTGCACCACAATGGCGGCGATGCCAGTGCTGAAGCCATTGCACGATGCCGCACAACTGGTGCGACTCATTGCAAGTACGTATCAAGCAGTCAGTGGTGGTGGGCTCGCTGGTGTTGATGAACTCGATAAGCAAGCAAATGCTGTGGTGGAAAATTCACGTGAACTCACCTACAGCGGTGGTGCAGTTACTTACCCAGCACTTGAAAAATTTGTGCGCCCCATTGCATTCAACGTTCTACCGTTTGCTGGTTCTCTTGTTGATGATGGCGAATTTGAAACCGATGAAGAAATTAAATTGCGCAATGAGAGTCGCAAAATTCTCAACATCCCCAACCTCTTAGTGTCGGGAACATGTGTGCGAGTACCTGTTTATACCGGTCACTCGCTGTCCATCAACGTCGAGTTTGCGCGTGACATCACAGTGGCGCAGGCAACAGAGTTGCTCTCAAACGCGCCAGGTGTGCAGGTTGTCGATATTCCGACGCCATTGCAGGCTGCTGGTGCAGACCCAAGTTTCGTGGGGCGCATTCGTCAAGATCGCTCTGCTCCGGGTAACCGCGGCCTCGTGCTCTTTGTTGCAAACGACAACTTGCGCAAAGGTGCAGCGCTGAACGCCATTCAGATTGCCGAATTACTGATTTAAGAGGTGCTTAGAGCGCAGATTCAAGTTCGCCTGCAACAAGTGACTGTGCAGTGCGACGCAAGGTAAGTGCATTGAGGGGCTTCACGAGCCAGGTATCGGCGCCGCTGCGCTTTGCGAGTTGAGCATCGGCATCGCGGTCGAGCAACATGAGAACTGGAATATGTGGCAAGCGGCCACCGGTTTCATCGAGACGCAGGTCCATGGTGACTGCAAAGCCACCCATCGAGCCAATTTGTGAGTCGAGAACAGCAAGGTCGGGAGTACGTGCAGTAACGGCGGCGGTGACATCGCGGCCATTCGAGCAAACGGTGAAGGAGGTTTCTGGTGAGCCAAGGGCTGCGACCACTTCGTCAAGGACCCACTGGGCATCGGTTGCTAAAAGAATATGCACGTCAAAACTCTAGTCGGCACGAGCCAAGAGTGCGCCTAATGAGCACAGGGTGACGAGAGTTTTTTCCTGGTCGTCAAGAAGTGCGGCAGAAAAAGGAGCGCGCGCGATGGGTATTTCGGGGGCGTTGTGAGTAAATACTTGTGCACTCTCGTCTTGAGCATCGGCTAACCGATGAAAATGGGCGAGGTTTTCTTCGAGGAGTGCTAGGTCGGCGGAATCTATGGATTGGGTATCAACTAATCCATAGTCGGTGAATCTGGGTTGCATGCGATTCAAGATGAGAAGTGCTGGTTCAATTTTTTGCTTGCGCAATGTGTCGGTAAAAAAGCACGCCTCACTGATGGCATCTGTTTGTGCAGTAGAAACCAGCACGTATTGAGTGAGCTTGTCGTGGAGAACTGTCTCTACCGCAACTGCTCGATCGCGAAAGCCGGCGTCGAGACCTTGGAATGCTTGAAAGAACTCCACAGTGTCTTCTAGTGCTTGTGTTCCGATGACCTTAGAAATGAGTCTGACGACGGGTTGCGTGAGGGTGCTGATTACTTTGAGACCGGCGTTAGCAGGTGCAATGAGAATGCGATACAAGGGGTGGTCAATGAATCGCGTTAAACGCGCCGGTGCACTGAGAAAGTCGAGAGCCTGACGAGTGGGTGGAGTATCAACCACTACTAAATCAAAACGCGGGTCGTTATAGAGGTCATATAACTTTTCTGCCGCCATGTATTCCTGGGTGCCTGAAAGCGAGCCAGCAATGTTTTGGTAAAACCGATTCGCAATAATGCGGTCTGCTTGTTCTGGTGTTGGGCTGTATCGGTGGATGAGTGCATCGAAAGTGGTGCGTGTATCGAGCATGGTGGCCCATAGCTCGCCAGATGCTGATAGTTCAATACGTGAAGGCTCGTTTGTGAGGGTGCCGCCAACACCAAGTGCATCAGCTAGTCGCTTGGCGGGGTCGATGGTAATAACAACTACGCGCTTTCCTAGTTGTGCACCGTGTGCGGCAAGTGCAGCGGCAGTTGTGGTTTTTCCTACACCACCACTGCCAGCAAAAACGATGACGCGGTTTTCTGTGAGTAGTTGATTCACTTGGCTGGCGCTCATAGTGCCTCAATTGCAACAATAAGTTGGTCGGCAACATTTTCAATCGTGCATGATGCAAGATCGGAAACAACGATTTGTGCAAGAGGAAGTTGCTCGGTTAATTTCGCGATGTTGGTGCGATGACGCAGAATTTGTGCATTACGAAATTCACCGGCTTGAGCCAATGCGGAATTCTGAGGCAGTGATGGCGCAAGATGCAATGGCGCAGAGGTATCGACTTGGTTCACCACAACGGGTGTGAGCTTCACGCCAATTTCTTCTTCCACGGCGTATGCGGTTTCAATGCATTCTTGAACAGGTGTGGGCTCGGGAATGGTGACGAGCACCACTTGGCATCGCGACCCATCTCGCAACATTTCTAAAATTTCATCGGCCTGCAGACGTACCGCACCACTTTTTACAGAATCAGAAATGGCTTGTGGGGTTCTCAACATCGTGATGGCGTGTCCGGCCGCGGGGCCATCGACCACAATGACATCGGCAGCGGCACTTTGTTCGAGGTGCTTGACCTTGCCCAACACCAACAGGTCGTCAATGCCAGGGGCTGCCGACGACACCACATCGAGTACGCCCGACGTCACCATGAGGCGTGAAATGCGTCCTAGTCCTTTGGTGTCGAGGTACTCCCGCAGGGCCGCGGCAGGGGTCAAAGAGAGGCTCGAGATGCCAGAAGGCACCGGTTTTCCGTCAGTTTCCACCAAAAGGCTGGTGAGGCCGCAACGGTGCGCAGCAAGAGCGAGGGCAGCGGCTACCGTCGATTTCCCTACGCCACCTTTTCCCGCAACAATGAAGACGCGGGACGCGGTGAAAAACTGATTCGGGTCCACTCACCCTCCGGAGGTTCGAATGCGAAAACTTATCTTGGCAGTAACACTGGGCGGACTCATACTCATGGGCGCACAAAATGCCTCCGCTGAAGAAGAATCTTCGCTTCCCACAGTCGATGTGCAAGAGGTCAGTGGGCTGCTCGATGAAATCCAAGCTCAGGCCATGGAAGATGCCATCGAACGGTCATCTGGCGAAGGATCCCAGGCGCTGGTATTTCAAATGAACACACGCGGTTCGGTACTGAGTCGCGAACGAGTTGCAGTGTTGCTTGAACGGGTTGCCGCTGCAAAGGTCCCCGTCGCAATTTGGGTCGGGCCATCGGGATCGCGCCTCTACGGGCTTGCGGCGCAGTTGCTTGCTGCTGCCGATGTGACGGCAATGGCACCTGGTACACGCATTGGCAATATGGGCACTCCGCTCGATGCGGAAGGTGTCACTTTTGATTTTGGAACGAGCACTGAAATCTTGCAAGGCAACACCATGGGTTTTGCCGATGCACGCAAAACGGGTGCTTTGAAATTTTCTGGCAGTGACGAAGGTGTTCCTGTTATGAAGAACATGATTTTTGCGCTCGACGGTTTGTCGATTAACGGCAACGTTCTCAACACGGTGACAGAAAAAGTTGGTGCCGACGGGCAAATTGAACGCGAAGCAACATCAGTAAGATTTTTCAAATTAGGTCTAGTTCCGCGTCTCTTTCACACGGTGTCAAGCCCACCAGTCACCTATCTCTTCTTAACTATTGGGCTTGCACTTCTCATATTTGAGTTCTTTACTGCAGGTATTGGTATTGCTGGTCTTGTTGGTGCTGTTTGTTCAGTATTTGGAAGCTTCGGCCTTGGGGTCTTGCCGGTGAACGGGTTTGCGTTAGCGGCAATTCTTTTTGCCATGCTCGCATTCTCTGTCGATGTGCAAGTAGGGGTTCCTCGATTATGGACAGGTGTTGGCCTTGCGTCGTTTAGTGCGGGTTCTCTCTTTCTCTTTCGTGATGTCGACAGCATGAACTTGCGGCCCTCATGGATCACGTTGTTGGTGGGTATTGGCGGTTTGGCACTCACGTTTATTGTGGGCATGCCGTCGATGACGCGGACACGTTTTGCTACACCCACCATTGGTCGTGAATGGATGATTGGCGCACAGGGTGTTGCACTGGAAGAACTTGCTCCAGGTGGAACCGTGCGAGTGCATGAAGGCTCATGGCGCGCACGCACAAACCGCGCCACGCCAATTCCTGCGGGGTCAGCTGTCAATGTTGTCGCCATTGACGGAATCACTCTTGAAGTAGAACCCATTGAAGGTGCCGCGCGCGACTATCGCGAACGCAACTAAAAGCGAGTTATAAGCGGGGGCCAGCAATACGCAGGTCGCCACGTCGTCGGGTGATGCCTCGAGCATCGAGTGCTTCAAGAAGAGGTACTGCATATTTGCGCGTGGTGTTTGCCGCTTCACGAAATGCACTCGTAGTAATGCCATCGGGGTGTTGCGTCAGTAGATCTTTCACCACTGCATGTGCACGGTCGAGAGTGTGAGAAGCAAAGAAAACACCGTCGAGGTTGAGCAAGTGACCTTCTTGAACGAGTCGGCGCAGCAGTGCTCGATCAAATGCATTCGGGTCAGGCGGGGTAAACAATGCGTCGATGAATTCTTGAACGAGTGGGTGTGTTTGCTTTTGTGAGGGCGCCAACTCGGGAAGATACAAACGACCGTTTTCAATTACTGCTTCTTCGGGGCGAAATGTTCGAGCAGCCTGTGCCAGATGATCGGGTAACCCAACAAGGTCAATTCCCTGAAGTTCACTTGCAAGTGAGCGTTGGGAGTTGAGCATGTGAAAGACCTCGGCTTTGGCTGCGGTCAACATGGCGCTACTAAAAATCACATCATCAACAGTGGGGATTGCTTGCACGCCAGTGCGAAGAAAGAGTTCGTTAGTGTTCATCATCCCTCGCTCATCGAGCAAGTGTTGAACGTCGTATTGAGGGTCTGCTTTGGTGAGCCGTAAAACAGGGTCGATATCGAGAACGATGCCACCGGCGACTGTTTCATCGCGACCAGTTTCACGCAAGATGAATTTGTCTTGCGGTGCAACTGCGATGGGGTGCTGCAGGTATAAACGAGCTTTTGCAGAGGTGCCCGGTGCAATGGACTCGGCTTGAATAAGACGTAGTGACACTTCTACTTCGTCGCTCCCGATGTACATGAGGAAATGCCCGCGGCGCGTAATGGAGTGCGCAAGATAGGGGAGAGCGTGCAGTTCGACGTCGAGAGTATTTGACAACATCCATTGTTCTGGAAGAACAAGAAGATCACCACGGTTGATGTCGTTATGTGAAATACCGTGCACATTGACCGCAACACGTGAGCCTGGTTCGCTTGTTTCTACTTCTTGATTATGCGAGTGCAACTGGCGAATACGGCCTTTGTGGCCTGCAGGCAAAATGGTGATATCGGCACCAACAGTAAGTGAGGCATCGAGCAATGTGCCAGTTACTACAGTTCCGACACCAGTGAGTGAAAAGACGCGGTCGATCCAGATGCGGGGGCGGGACTTTATTTGTCGAGGAGCATGAACAATACTCAGAATTTTCTGGCGCAGAAGTTCAATGCTTGATTCGTCATGAATACTTGTTTCAACAATGGTGGCATCGCTGAGAAAGGTATCTTCCAGTTGCATCTCGACGAGCAGACGTGCATCTTCGCGCTCTGCTTCTGAGAGTAAGTCACACTTGGTGAGCGCAACAACACCGTGTTGAACACCGAGTAAGCGCAAGATGTCGAAGTGCTCTTGGGTTTGTGGCATCCAACCTTCGCGGGCATCAACCACTAAAAGACACATGTCGATGCCGCCAACGCCAGCCAGCATGTTGCGCAAAAAGCGAATGTGTCCGGGCACGTCAATGAACGAAAGCACTTCACCAGCACTTCCCGTGCTGTGCGCAAAGCCGAGATCTATGGTGAGGCCTCTGCGTTTTTCTTCTTCAAGACGATCGGTGTTGGTGCCGGTGAGTGCTTCAACAAGAGATGTCTTGCCGTGGTCAACATGACCTGCGGTGGCGATGAGTGTCATGGTGTTTCTTCGCTACTTCAAAAGTGTGAGTGCGTGTACAACTTCTTCATCGTCGCGTGCATCGAAGGATCGAAGATCGAGCAATGTTTGGCCATTTTCTGTGCGCGCAATGACGGGAACGCGATGTTTCCTGAGTTGGCCTACGAGATTGCCAGTGAGTGACAGAGCAAAAGAACTAATGAATGCCCCGGGTGTGCTTCCCGCTCCTGGCATTGCTTGCGTCGCTACGAGTTGTGCGTTGAGCCCACATTGTTGATGCAGCGCTGTAACCATTTTTTCACCACGTACTTGAAGCGCCTCTGTTGTTGTGGTTGCCATTTGCCAGAAGGGGATGTCGGTAGTGACTGTTTTGTTGATGTAGCTCAGTAAAACTTCTTGCAGCGCCGCTACAACGTGACTACCGGGTCGCAATGCACGCATTAAAGGGTGAGCACGACACGCAGCAACAAGCTCACGTGAACCCGCAATGATTCCGCACTGTGGGCCACCGAGCAACTTGTCGCCACTAAAAGTCACCAATGCTGCACCGGCCTGCAGGCACTGTGCAGCTGCAGGTTCTTGCGATAACCATTGAGGAGGCGGCCCAGACAGCCACTGGCAGCGAGCATCGATGAGACCTGAACCAATGTCGGCAATGACGGGAACACCAAGTTGCGAGAGTTCTTCTAGGGGCGCTTGTTCAGTAAAACCTTGAATATGAAAATTTGATGGGTGGATCCGCATGATGCAGGCAACGTCGTTTCCGCGCTTCTGAATTGCTTTGCGGTAGTCGCTCGTTCGGGTGCGATTAGTAGTTCCCACATCAATAAGTCGAGCACCCGATTGCTCAAGTACATCGGGAATACGAAAACCACCACCAATTTCCACACTTTCACCACGTGCAATAGTGACATCGCGACCAGCAGCTATTGCGGCGAGCACTAGGAGAACTGCCGCTGCATTGTTGTTGACCACGACGGCATCTTCTGCTCCGGTGAGTTCTGAGAGGAGAACCGATAGTGAACTCTGGCGTGAGCCACGAGCACCAGTAGCGACATCGAACTCCAATGATGAAGCACGCACGGTCTGCGGGTTGTCTGACAAATGGGGGGCACGACCCAAATTGGTATGCAGAAGAACTCCGGTTGCGTTGATGACGGGCTGCACCATGGTGAGTTGCAGGTTTTGCGCAAGCGCAATTGCACTGGCAGCAAAGTCGGGGCCACCAGACCCAATGGCCATTCGCGCACAGCGCACTCGAAGGGGTGCGGGCAGTTCCACATGCTCGGCAATGGTGCGTGCAAGGGCGTCGACCGAGGGTGGTCGCGGCGGTAATGAGGAGTCGGAGTCGGCTGGGCTCACGGCGTCAACCTATCGCTCGCTAGCCTGCAAGGTAGTGGTCGTACTCTTTTTACTCTTCGTGGCACTTCCCATTGCCGAAATATATGCCCTCATCAAGATGGGGAGTTGGCTGGGGCTCTTTCCCACCCTGGCGGTTTTAGTGCTCGTTTCCGCGGTGGGAGCTGCATTGGTGAAGCGCGAAGGCTTGCGCGTCTTTCGTCGTTTTCAAGAACAAATCGCCGCAGGCAATATGCCCACCAATGAAATGGTCGATGGCGTGTGCTTACTTATTGCTGGCGTCTTACTTGTTGTGCCGGGGTTTGTCACCGACGCTCTCGGACTACTTTTGCTCTTGCCGCCATTTCGATTATTGCTCCGTCGTCGTTTGAAAAAGAGCAGCGGCAAAAAGGTCAATATTGTTGCAACGTATAACGGGCGTATTGTTGAAACCAACGGCGTCATTAATGTAAATGAACACATCAACCCGCCGAAAGAAATTGAGCCATAAAAATGCACGAAGACGTTCCCATTCGTATGGCCGCAACAGTGATGTTGGTACGTGACGACGAAATCACTAAAGACATTGAAGTTTTCATGATGCAGCGCACATTGAAAGCAGTATTCGCTGGTGGTCTTTATGTTTTCCCCGGCGGGAAGTTAGACGACATCGATGGTGGCAGCCATATTGAACACTTGTGTGACGGGCTCACCGACGAAGAGGCAAGTGGTTTGTTGCAAGTACCTTCCGGTGGGCTCGCTTTTTGGGTAGCGGCTATTCGTGAATGTTTTGAAGAAGCTGGCGTGCTGCTGGCTCGCGATACAAGAACAGGTGACTACATTCGCTTCGATGATCCAGACGTGGCTGATCGTTTTGAGGCATATCGTCACGAAGTACACGACGGCAAGTTGGGTATGCACGAACTGTGTGACAAGGAATCACTTCGCTTGGCAACCGATGCCATTGAGTATGTGAGCCACTGGATCACTCCCGTTGGTGAACCGCGCCGATTCGATACAAGGTTTTTCTTGGCGCGCGCACCGCAGGCGCAAGACCCACTTCACGATGATGGCGAAACCATTGCAAGTTTGTGGGTGTCGCCAAATGAGGCCTTGGCAATGTTTGAGCGCAGTGAGTTGGCAATGTTGCCACCAACCGTGCGCAACTTGGAGTTTCTCCAGCCACACCACACAGCAGACGAAGCATTAGTAGCTGCAACAAAAGTGGGTATTCCACCTGCAATTCTGCCCCGCATTCGTGTCGATGCTGAAGGAAAGGTTCTCGGAGTGGTATTACCCGATGAACCTGGTTACAACGAATTGGCCTGATGTTTAGGTGCGCGAGCGCACGGCTACAGGAACCGCAACTTCTTCTACGCGTGCGCTGCACCCCGACATTTCTGACTGGGCGATTGTTTGTGCAATGAGTTTGCGGGCAATGTTGTGAAATTCAATTGCTGCTTTTCCGGTGTTGTGCAATGCAACGGGTTCTCCGGTGTCGCCACCCAATGCAACTGTTGCCTCAATAGGAACTTGACCCAATAACTCGGCACCAATTTCATTGGCGAGAGCAGTGCCTCCACCTGTGCCGAATAGCGCATAAGAGTTGCCGTGGTCGCATTCAAATGAGGTCATGTTTTCAATGACACCTGCAACGCGTAAGAAACTGCGTTGTGCCATGTCGGCGGCACGAATAGCAACTTTTTGAGCAGAGACGGCAGGAGTGGTGACGATTACTAAATCGGTACGTGGCAACATACGGGCAAGACCCATTTGCACGTCGCCAGTTCCTGGTGGCATGTCGATGAGCAAGTAGTCAAGATGACCCCAATGCACGTCGTTCAAAAATTGTTCAACAGCTTTTGTGAGCATCAGCCCACGCCACATGAGAGCGGTGCCTTCATCTTCAACAAGCATTCCTGTTGACACCACTTTGAGTACACCTTTGCCCAGCACACGTTCGTTGGGGATGATCATCGGCTTTTCAAAGCCATCAACTTTTTCTGCTTGAAGTCGGTCGGGCATGCCGAGCATGCGCGGAATGGAGAAACCCCAAATGTCGGCGTCGAGGACTCCAACAGTGTTTCCTTGCGCCGCTAACGCTGCAGCAAGGTTGACCGTTACTGAACTTTTTCCTACGCCACCTTTGCCACTTGCAATGGCAAGCACGCGCGCGTTGATGGGTACTTGAGTTGCAGGTGCCTGTTCTTTTGCGTTCCATCGCGCACGTGTCATCACCGCAGTGCGCTCTTCGGGCGTCATTTCACCCCAGTCAATAGACACCTTGGTGATGAGCGGATGAGTTTTCACGCGCGACTCGATGTCTTTTTTGATTTGAGCACGCAATGGGCAACCCTTAATGGTGAGCTTGATGCCAATGCGAATGAGGCCCTCGGGGGAAACCGTGATATCGCCCACCATGCCCAGGTCGACAATGTTGTCGCCAAGCTCGGGGTCAATGACCGCACGCAGAAGGTGGCGAATGGCGTCGGGGCTCGGCATTGGGCCGGAAGTGCCTGGGGTGGACCCCTCAGAAAGGTTGGTGTCTGCGCTCGCCATGAACCCAATGTACCGCTATCATTTGCTCATGATCACTCTTACCGATACAGCAGCAGTCAAGGTCAAGCAATTGCTTGAGGCTGAAGGGGCAACCGAACTCGCTTTGCGCGTTGCCGTTCGCCCCGGTGGTTGCTCAGGTTTCTCGTACGAGATGTATTTCGATGGTGATGTTGCCTCTGATGACCAAACACTCACCTTTGGTGATGTACGCGTGGTCGTTGACCCGGCTTCAGCACAGCTTCTTGAAGGCGCAAGCCTCGACTACAAAGATGGCTTGCAAGATGCAGGCTTCGCAATCAACAACCCAAACGCCAGCCGCACCTGCGGTTGTGGAAACAGCTTTAGCTAATTCCATTCAGCCGCAGTGCGTCAAGCACTTCGCTGCTATCAAAAATCGCATCTAGTCGTTCCACAAGTTTTCCTGTGGCATCGGTAATGAAGAGTGCTGGTTCGAATGTCATTTTGTGAGCCGTAACGGCTGGCGCAGAAACTGTTGCCGTCGCGTCGGTGTACACCTCGGCATGAATGAAAGTTGCTCGGTCGCCGAAGCTTTCATAAGCACTCAATAAAGCGTCTAGTGCTGGTGTGCAGGTTCCTGTTTGACAATAAGCAGGCGTGCCTAAGAGATACACCACGGGTTTGCCCATCGTGAGGGCATCGCGCAAATTGACATCGTGCAGTGGGCACGGCTCTGGCTTACGTGTACATATAGGAGAGATGCCACGTGCATTTTGTGTTGTTGGAGTGTCGATAGGTGGCAAAGGTGACCCCACTGTGGGAATAGCAACTTCGCTTGCATCTTTTACTTGAAATGCTGCACCTGCAGCATCGAATCCAGAAAGCGAGATGATGTAGGTACCGGGCTCTTTGAGATCGACAACAAGAGGCCAATACGGTTGTGGAACATCGGTGATATGGGCCTGTACAACAAAGTCGTCTTCGAAAAGCGCGTTGCCATCGAGATCAGACACCACAAAGCGCAAAGACTCTGGGATCTTCACGCCACTTTGCGTGGTGACAATTCCTTCTGTATTGCCCAATGACATGGGCAAGCGAATGCGCCCCGGGGTGAGCACCTCTTTAGGGAATCGCTGCACCAAGCTGACGGTGTTCAAGTCGAGTGTGTTGCCGCCACTTCCACCGCAGGCCGCAAGGAGTGATGGAGCAAGAGCAACGGACAGCCCAGCGCCTGCACCACGAATGAGAAACTGCCGACGGGAATACTGCATGCCGCCAAACTATAGATGAAGAAGCGCGAAGAAGTTAGGGTGTGGGTATGGCAGCACAAAAGAAAGCACCAGTAAAGAAAGCCGCTACAAAAAAAGCTCCGGCTAAAAAAGCGGCTGCGAAAAAAGTAGCAAAGGCCCCAACACCTATTGGTCCGTACACCCCAGTTGTGCGTGCAGGTGACTGGATCATTGTCTCAGGCCAGCTCGGCTTAAAAGACGGTGTCATGCAAAAAGGTGTGTCGGCTCAAACCACGCAAGCGGTGAAGAATTTGAAAGAGCGTCTCGCCGAAATGGGCGCGAACATTAATGACGTGAAGAAAACCCTCTGTTTCCTCACCGACATGGAGACCTTCAGCATCTTTAACGAGGCCTATGTCGCAGGATTTGGCAATAGCCGCCCCGCACGTAGCACCATTGGTGTTGCATCGCTGCCTGCAAATGGCCAAGTGGAGATAGAAGCTTGGGCCTACAAGCCACTACGCTAATCACATGCCAGGCGCCATCATTCTCGTTATCGCACTTGTGATCTTCCCCATCATTGTTGGGCTTTCAACAGCTGTCATTGCGGCGCTTTTGGGCCACCTTTTGTATAAAGACGGTGAAGTGCGCAACGCCGATAGCGAACTTCTCGACCTCAACGTTTAATCACTATGCGCGCCGATCTGCTGGTGCGCAATGCGCTGTTAGTTGCAACGGTCGATGCAGCTCGACGTGAATTACCAGGTGGTTGGGTAGCAATCACCAACGGACTCATCTCGGGAGTGGGTTCTTCACTCGATACTCCGCCTGAAGCAACGGAAGTGATTGATGCAAGCAACTGTTTGGTGACACCAGGGCTCATCAACACGCATCACCACTTGTATCAAAACCTCACGCGTGCGTACCCGCCAATGACGAATGCGCCACTGTTTGGGTGGCTGCAAACGTTGTACCCGTTGTGGCGCGCTATCGACGAAGAAGCAGTTCATGTGAGTGCATGGGTTGGCCTTGCAGAACTCGCGCTTTCTGGTTGTACCACTTCAACAGATCACTTGTATTTGCATCCGCGCGGTGCAGGTGATTTGTTAACTGCAGAAATTGATGCGGCGAAAGATTTAGGAATGCGCTTTCACCCCACGCGTGGATCAATGTCTTTGAGTGTGAAAGACGGTGGGCTTCCCCCCGATGATGTGGTGCAAGACGACGACGATATTTTGCGACTCTCTGCTGAGGCCGTAGCCAAACATCACGACCGTGCGCACGGTGCCATGGTGCGTATTGCACTTGCGCCATGTTCACCTTTTAGCGTGACCGAGCAACTCATGGTGCGTTCGGCCGAACTTGCCGAGCAACTTGATGTGCGTTTGCATACACACTTTGCGGAAAACAGCGAAGACGATGCATTTTCTATTGCAACTTTTGGGTGTCGGCCCATGGAGTATTTGGAACGAACTGGTTGGTGCACCAGCAGAACTTGGGTGGCGCACTGCGTGATGCCCAATGAAGATGAAGTGAAACGTTTGGGCGCTGCAGGAGTAGGTGCAGCACATTGCCCAAGCAGCAATCTCATTTTGGCGTCGGGCATCTCGCCAGTAGTCGACATGCGTGCTGCAGGTGTGCATGTAGGTCTTGGTGTCGATGGCTCTTCGTCGGCCGACAGTGCGTCGTTGTGGCTAGAAGCCCGACAAGCAATGTTGCTAGCAAAATTGAAGAGTGGGGCACACGCCGGAACTGCACGCATGGCGTTAGAAGTAGCCACCATTGGTGGCGCAGGTTGCTTGGGACGTATTGGTGAAATTGGCGAAATTAGTGTTGGCGCCGTAGGTGACCTTGCCATATGGCAACTCACCGGCCCTGCTTTTGCTGGTGCCCTTGCCGACCCGATTGAAGCATGGCTGCGTTGCGGGCCACTCAGTGCACGCGACACCATTGTGCAGGGCAAAGCTGTCGTGCGCAATAAGGAACTGGTGAGCAGAAAAGTCGACAACATGTTGGGTACACACGCAACGATCTCACGACGCATTCAGAAACTCGCGTAGTGCTTCACGCTTTCTTTCTCAGCCTGGTTGTCATTTTCATTGCAGAACTCGGCGATAAGAGCCAGTTGATGGCACTCGCATTCGCCACTCGTTATAAAACTGTTCCCGTCCTCATTGGCATCACCCTTGCAACGGCGTTAGTACACCTTGCTTCTGTTGGTATCGGAGCAGTACTCGGTGCAGCACTTCCCACGCGCCCCATTAATGCGGTCGCGGCTTTGGCATTTGTTGGGTTCGGACTATGGACTCTGCGCGGTGATGAACTCACCGATGACGACACAGCACGGGCAAACAAAACAGCGAAGCATGTGGTGATAGCGGTAGGAACTGTGTTTTTTCTCGCCGAACTTGGCGACAAAACGATGCTTGCCACCATTACCTTGTCGACACGTGAAGGTGTCGTGGGCACGTGGCTCGGTTCCACTGTAGGAATGGTCATTGCCGATGCACTCGCCATCGTGGTGGGGCGAGCAATGGGGGCGCGTCTTCCTGAGCGCACCATCAAAATTGGCGCCGCATTAACGTTCTTCTTTTTTGCAGTGTTGCTTGGCTATGAAGCAATTGCTGGATAACGAAACGTTTTAGCCATTCCAGCGCGACTGCCCAAAGCGGTAGCCCACACTGCGCACCGTTTGGATGAGGTTGGCGTGCTCTTCGCCAAGCTTGGCGCGGAGTCGACGAATATGGACATCGACCGTGCGCGCTCCGCCGTAGTACTCATAGCCCCACACTCGCGACAACAAAATTTCGCGCGTGAATACTTTGCCCGGGTTCTGGGCAAGGAACTTCAACAGTTCGTATTCCATGTAGGTGAGGTCGAGGGGCTGACCTTCAAAAGTTGCCTGGTAGGTCTCGAGGTTCAAACTGAGACCCGCGTAGTCGATCATCTCGGCACGCACCACAGCACTCTCGGAATGTGTGAGATGGCGTAAGCGCGCCTCTAATTCGCGAGGATGAAACGGAGTAATGCAGAAGTCGTCGAAGTTTTCATCGCGCAATTCCAGTTGCCCAAGCTCAGCACCAGAAATGAGAACCAAGATGGGGCAAGCAAGAGCGTCACGTTTGCGCAATGCCCGGCAAAAGGCCCATGCCGATTCGGGGTTGTCTTCGCAGTTCACCACGGCACCCGCCCAACCCGTTGTGGGTTCGTGCTCTAATGCTTGTTCAGGCGATGACACAGCCTTCCAGCGGTACCCCGACATGTCGAGGGTGCGGGCAAGGTCGGGGTTTGCCGGTTCGGGATATACAACGATGAATTCCATTATGAAATGAAGACCTACAACGACCGAAGGTAGCGGTTGAGCTCAAATGGAGTGACCTGTGTTTTATAGCCACGCCATTCTGAACGCTTATTGCGGAGAAACCATTCAAAAATATGTTCGCCAAGTGCACTAGCAACAAGTTCAGAACGCTCCATGATGTCGAGTGCATCGGCAAGTGACTGTGGTAGTTGTTCAATGCTCAACTTATTGAGATCTGCATCGTTCATTTCGAACAGGTTTGCATCGGCTTCTGCAGGAAGTGTGTAACCCTGCTCAACGCCCCGCAGACCTGCTGCCAGAATCACAGAGAATGCAAGGTATGGGTTGGTAGCTGGGTCAGGCGAACGGTACTCAATACGCGTAGCCATGGCGTTACCTTTTTTCGGTACAGGCACACGAATAAGACCGCTGCGGTTATTGCGAGCCCACGAAATATGCACGGGCGCTTCAAAACCAGGAACGAGTCGCTTGTAGCTGTTCACCGTTTGGTTGGTGACTGCTGTAATTTCTGCGGCGTGGCGCAAGAGGCCTGCCATAAATGACTTTGCAGTAGGCGACAAGTTGTACGCATCTTTTTCGTCGTAGAACGCGTTTTCTTCACCTTTAAAGAGGGATAAATGCAAGTGCATGCCTGAACCCTGTACGCCTTCAAGTGGCTTTGGCATGAATGTGGCGTGCACGTTGTGCATTGCTGCAACCTCACGCACTGCAAGACGGAAGGTCATGATGCTGTCGGCCATGGTGAGTGCATCGGTATGACGTAAGTCGATTTCGTGCTGGCTTGGTGCGTCTTCGTGGAAACTGTATTCAACGGGGATGCCCATTGTTTCCAGTGTGCGAATGGTTTCCTTGCGCAATGAAGTTGCGATGTCGGAAGTGGTGAGGTCGAAGAAACCACCTTCATCGAGTGGTTGAGGAAGTTCACCTTTTTGTGGAGGAGCAAAATAGAAATATTCAATGTCGGGCGCAATGTAAAACGCGTAGCCAAGTTTGACCGCTGCATCGAGGTTGCGCTTCAACACCTGGCGTGGGTCGGCATCGAATGGTGTGCCGTCGAGATTATGAATGTTGCAAAACACCCGTGCTTCAGTCCCCTTGGGGTCGGCCCACGGCAGCACCTCAAAAGTGTTGGGGTCGGGAATAGCGAGCACGTCGGCTTCTTGTACACGGCTAAAGCCTTCGATAGATGAGCCGTCGAAGGTCATTCCATCTTCAAGTGCATTTTCTAATTCGGCAGGGCTGATGGCAAATGACTTTAGGTTGCCCAATATGTCGGTGAACCACAGACGAACGAGGCGCACACCACGCTCTTCTACTGTGCGTAAAACATATTCTCGCTGTTGTTCGAGCATTTCTGACATCTCCTCAGTGTGCCTGTTTTTGTCGTAAATGCGAACCGGGGGGCACATTGGCCCCCCGGTTGCTAGTAATTATGTACGAGAAGCGCTTATGCAGCGCCACATACGGTCTCAAGAATGAGACGGGTAACGGTGTACGGGTCCATGTTGGCGTTCGGGCGGCGGTCTTCTGCATAGCCCTTGCCATCGCGGCCAACCTGCCATGGAATGCGTACTGAAGCACCGCGGTCGGACACGCCGTAGCTGAACTTGTTGTACGGAGCAGTTTCGTGCTTTCCGGTGAGGCGGCTTGCAATGTCGTCGCCGTAGTTGTCGACGTGTTCCATGACGCGCTTACCAAGAGCCTCACATGCTGCAGTGATGGCCTTCGAGTTGGTGTCGTTGCGCATTGCCTTGGTGGAGAAGTTGGTGTGCGCACCAGCGCCGTTCCAGTCGCCCTTCATTGGCTTTGCGGCAAATGAGATGACCACATCGTAATCTTCAGAAATGCGCTGCAGGAGCCAGCGTGCCACGTACATGTGGTCGCTCACGGTGAGTGCATCTGCGGGTCCGATTTGGAATTCCCACTGACCAGGCATTACTTCAGCATTGGTGCCACAGATCATGATGCCAGCATCAATGCAAGCCTGCGTGTGCTCTTCAACGATGTCGCGACCAACAATGCGACCAGTACCGACGCCGCAGTAGTAAGGGCCTTGTGGAGCAGGGAAGCCGCCAACAGGGAAACCAAGTGGTGAGCCATCAGGGCGCAACATGGTGTATTCCTGCTCGATGCCGTAGATCATTTCCTGATCGGCGTACTTCTTTGCTTGTTCAGCCAAAGCTGCACGAGTGTTTGTTGAGTGTGGGCTGTCATCTTTTGCTTCAAGAACATCACACAGGACGAGGATGTTCTTGCCACCACGGATGGGGTCTGGGCAAGAAAAGACCGGGCGCAAAACACAGTCTGATGAGTCGCCAGCAGCTTGATCTGTTGATGAACCATCGAAACCCCAAACGGAGAGTTTTTCGTCGTCGGCCATGACTTTGGTTTTTGAGCGCAATGTTGGTGTGGGTTTCACACCGTCGATCCAGATGTATTCGGCCTGAATTGGCACGGCAGTTCCTTCCATATGGGTGATACTGAGCCAAAGCCCAGAAGTGATTGCTCTATGTTGCCAAGAAGCAGTTTCACTTCCATGTCTCAATTGTTAACTCTGTGTGAAGCGACACCGCTATATAAGGCATGCCTAATAGTGGGAGAGCGAGCCAGAGTGAGTTCGGTAGCCTGAGAAGGTGTTCAAAACCCACCAATTCAGCCCATTACGCCAGGTTCAGCGATGAGAGTTGGTCTTGCACAGGTCAACCCCACCGTGGGCGACTTGGTGGGCAATGTTGCGGCAATTGTGCGCGAGTACGCGCAGGGCGTTGCTGCTGGTTGCGACATCGTGGCATTTCCCGAGCTGAGTATTACGGGTTACCCACCAGAAGATCTGGTGCTGAAGCCCGGATTTCTGGCCGACAATATGCGTGCCCTCAACAGCGTTGTGGAAGTGACGGGCAATTGCATGGCGATTATCGGTTTTGTCGATTCAGTTGCCGTTCAAGTTGAAGGTGGCGAGGAGCGCATTCTTTTTAATGCCGCGGCAGTTGCGCAAAACGGAAAAATAATTGGCATTTACCGTAAACAACTTTTACCGAACTACAGCGTGTTTGATGAAGAGCGGTATTTCACTCCTGGCCCAAGCATCCAAGACATTTTCATTTGCGACGGAATTCCCTTTGCTGTTTCCATTTGCGAAGACCTCTGGGTAGGCGACCCCACCGAACAGCAAGCACAACAAGGTGCAAAATTATGCATCAGCATTAACGGCTCTCCGTTTCATCGCAACAAACCCACTCAACGAGATGATTTAGTTTCGAGTCGTGCACAAAGCAATGGTGTTGTTGTTGCATACGTCAATCAAATTGGCGGACAAGACGAGTTGGTTTTTGATGGCGGTTCTTTAGTAGCCGATGCACGCGGGGTCATTCAAGCTCGCGCCGCCACTTTTGCGGAAGATCTTTTAGTGTGTGACGTCACTGCACTTGGTGATGTTGTATGTATTTCTCCGCAGCACGAAGTAGAGCGAGCAAGTTCTGAACTCGAGCGTGTGCACGCAGCATTGGTGCTCGGCACGCGTGACTATGTCAAAAAGAATGGCTTCACCGATGTTGTCATTGGGCTCTCAGGTGGAATCGATTCCGCATTGGTCGCAGCAATTGCTGTAGAAGCTTTGGGTGCAGAACATGTGCACGGAGTGTCGATGCCGTCGCGATATTCAAGTGCTGGTTCGAAAGATGATGCTCGTGAGCTCGCACAAAACTTAAATATTCCCTACCAATCAGTTCCGATAGAGCCAGCTTTTGCTGCGTACTTATCGATGTTAGAAGAAGGCTTTGCTGGCAAAGCGGAAGATCTGACGGAAGAAAACCTGCAAAGTCGCGTGCGCGGAATGGTTCTTATGGCGTTGTCCAACAAGCATGGATGGATGGTGCTCACCACGGGAAACAAAAGTGAACTTGCTGTGGGTTACTTCACGTTGTACGGCGACTCGGTGGGTGGCTTTGGCATTATTAAAGATGTTCTCAAAACTACGGTGTATGAATTGTGTGAATGGGTGAATGAACGTGCTGGTACGCCACTCATTCCTCGTGCCATTATCGACAAAGCACCATCGGCAGAGTTGCGACCAGATCAACGAGACGATCAGTCGTTGCCGCCATACGAAGTGCTTGATGCGATTTTAGAAATGTATGTTGAGTTCGATCTCACGGCAAGTGACATCATTGCGCGTGGTTACGATGAAGTGCTTGTGCGCCGCATTGCTCGACTCGTCGACATGAATGAATATAAGAGGCGGCAGTGCCCACCAGGAGTGCGTGTGAGTACTAAGGCTTTTGGCAAAGATCGTCGATTGCCCATTACCAACCGTTATGCCGGCTAGCAGTTGTCGCTAAATCTTCTCTGCAACTTTTGCATGCAGAGAAATGAGAAGAACTGTTCCTAAGGCAAGGAGCCCAGCGCCAATAGCAGCAGGTGGTATGCCGTGTTGGTCGTATAAACGTGTTGCAGCAATCGACACGGCGGCGCGGCCCAATGTTCCGGAACCGATGAGTAACCCCATGCCGCGACCGCGTTTGCCAGGTACAAGTTGAGCGCCTAAGGGGAGCAAGCTGACAACTGCAAATTCAAAACCCATGAGCACTACTAATAGGCCGATGAGACCAGAGACAATGTTCTGACTAGCAAATGCAATGAGAAGTGCTGCTGGCACCATGAGTAAAGCACCGATGGCAACGCTTTTTTCCTTGCCGAATGCATCGGTGTATTTCGCACTCGACGTTGATGCTAAAAATTCAACGACACCGAGAGAAAAACCAACGATTGCAATATTTGCTGCAGAGTATCCAAAGGTGTCTTCGAGCCACGGACCAAAAGTGACGAATATGCATTGGCTTGCACCCATGAGGGTGAAGCAGGAAGCAATGGCATACCAACTTCCACGACGCATGACGCCATGTTCGAGGTGCATCTCGAGATCATCATTGTGTTCGTGAATGACATCGTCGGCAACGGGGAGTCGATTGCTGACGATGAGACCCAAAATCAGTACAGCAATGGCGGCTGTTGCATAAGCAACGCGCCAGTTCGTAACAGCGGTAATAAGACCCATTGTGGTGACGCCCAACAACAGACCAAGGGCCCACGATGTTTCGGTGTACCCAACAACCCTGCTGCGCCGATTCCATGGAACGTGGTCGGCAACCCATGCACCGAGGGCAACATCGAAGGCCACCTTGGAAGCGGCAAGGACAATTATTCCTAGAGTGAATATGGCAAGGTGTGGTGCACTTGCAGTGATGAGTGTTCCCAAAGCAACACCAAAGAGACCGAGGCGCAATGCGCGACGACGGGTCATTGCATCTACGCGATGACCAATGAGTGGTGATGCCAAACCGGTGAGTTCGGCAACCGTTAATGCAATACCCATTTGTGCAATGGAAACATCGAAACCGCGAGCAATGATTGCTAAAAATGGTGGAGCAAAGCGGTAACAGGCATTAGTGCTGGTTCGTGCAATGGTGAGCAGGGTGACGTGTTGACGCACTGATGGCGAATACGAATCATCGAAACGCATGCGATTTACAGCGTGTCGCTTGTAGTGGTGTTGCGCAAAATATTGACTGAGTCGGAAACTTCAAGGCCCCCATCGGGATGTAATGTGAACCAACAACCCTCAAGGTTGCGGTGATTGCGTTGGTCGGGGTAGCCAAGTGTGCGGCGCATGACACGAATGATGCCACTATGTGTGACCACGAGGCCCATCGCCCCGGGGTGGTCGCGAGCAATGTCGTTGAGTGCGCCACTGACACGAGCAAAAACTTCGTGGTCTGGTTCATAACCAGGGGGGCGCATGTCGTGTTCTACATAGCCAGGAAACTTCTTGTCGATTTCTCGCCGGGTGAGACCCTGCCACGGACCAACATTGATTTCGCGTAAACCGGGGTGAGGGGGCAAAACGCTGAGCCCCATTTCTTCGGCAATGAGGTTGGCGGTTTCACTTGCACGTTGGAGATCGCTCGAAATAATGAGGTCAAATACCCCGAGTCGACGAGCGGCGTTGCGTGCTTGTTTGCGTCCTTCTGCAGACAGCGGCGAATCGGCATGGCCTTGCATTTTCCCGAGCGCATTCCACTCAGATTGCCCGTGGCGAACGAGCAATAGGCGAGTGGGGGCAATTTCGGGCACGTCTTGCAGGTTATTGGCTAGAAGGGCAACAGATTTCATTCTGTACGCTCTCATTAATGGCAACTTTGCGACTTTTTGCATCGGCTCGAGAGGCTGCGGGGTGCGGGAGCGATACTTTCGCCGAAAAATCTCTGGGCGGTCTCCTCGATGCGGCCGTTGAGCGCTACGGAACTCCCTTTGCTGAGGTGCTTGCCACGTGTCGGGTGTGGCTGAACGGGGAAGAAGTGGGTCGAGACGCGGCATTGAGCGACAGCGATGAAGTGGCTGTCCTTCCTCCGGTTTCTGGTGGGATCTAGAGTACGCATATCGCAACTTTTTCGAGATCACGGTTTTTGGCGCTATGAATCCTGCATCGCTCACACTTCCCGAACTGCGCTCGTTGCGTACTGAGCTTCAAAATGAAGAAGATGCAGTGTCATTTGTACGACGCCTTGCGCAAGGTCGACTCGATGTTGTGCGTGAAGAGAAACAAAAACGTGGAACAGGAAAATCTCTTGGCGCACAACCAGAACAGCTTGCAGCAGTGTTTGGCCAGCAACAAGGTGGAGGCTCTGCACGTCCGCCACGCGATACCGAAGTTCCTGCACATCACCCGCGTCTTGCGGAACTTACCACGCTGTGTGACACCTTCCATTTTGCCGACTTTGCAGAACTCTCGTTGGGAGAACTCGATGCGCTGATTGCCGCCCTAGAAGCTTTCGAGATGGTGCAGTCGACAGATCGCAAAGCACTCTTTGGGCAAATTGATGCTTTGAGCGCAGAACTTGTTGCTCGCTATAAAAGTGGTGGAGCCAACATCAATTCTTTGTTGGAATAATGGACCAACGTCTCTTTGAACTTGGCGAATTCATTCGGGTTCGTCGCGAAGCTGCTCAGCAGTCAATCCGAGACCTCTCGCGCATCGCAGGTATCTCTAACCCATATCTGTCGCAAATTGAACGAGGCTTGCGCAAGCCGTCCGCCGACATATTGCAGCAAATTGCCAAGGCACTGCAGATTTCCGCAGAAACGTTGTATGTCCAGGCCGGAATATTGGACGGCGATGCAGAGCGTTTTTCTGAGCACAACCCGGTGTTCACGGCTGGCTCGGTCGAGGCAGCAATACAAGGCGATGCTCAACTCTCAGCGGTGCAGAAAGAAAGCCTTTTAAGCGTGTATCGGTCATACGTTAATCCGACGATAGGTTGACCATTCCATGAAGCGCGTTGCAGTGATCTCGATGCACACCTCACCCCTGGCCCAGCCTGGGGTTGGCGATGGTGGCGGCATGAATGTTTACGTGCGCGAGCTTGTGTCGGCGCTTGCCCACGCTGGTTTAGATTGCACCACTTATACTCGTGCCTGGCAAGAAGGCCTGCCTGAAGTGGTTAATGTTGAACCCAATCACCGAGTGGTGCACATTCCTGCTGGGAGTTTTGATCTTCCCAAGAACGAATTGCTCTCAGTTGTTGATGAGTTCTCTGAAAATGTGCGTGCGCACATTGTGGGTTCTGGTGGAGTCGACGTACTCCATGCCAATTACTGGTTGTCGGGTTTGTCAGCACACAAACTCAAACATGAATTAGATCTTCCCTTAGTAACCACCTTCCACACACTCGCGCGCGTGAAGGCGCAGGGTGGAGATTTTGAATCTGATATTCGCGAACAAAGTGAATCAGACATCATTGGTTGTGCAGATGCAATTTGCGTTTCTTGCACAGAAGAAGAACGTCAGTTCATCGATTTATATGGCAACCCACCGGGAACCCTTGAAATTGTTGCACCAGGCGTAGAGCATGCGTTTTTTGCACCTGGTGAAAAACGTGGCGCACGACATGCTTTGGGGATTGCCTTCGACGTTCCAGTTCTCCTCTTCGTTGGCCGCATTCAACCGCTCAAAGGTCTGGATGTTGCAATTCAGGCACTCGCACAACTGCAAGCAAAAAATGCACAACTCATTGTTGTGGGTGGCGCGAGCGGCAGTGAAGGAAATGAAGAAATCGAAAAGATCGTGCAACTAGCCCGCAACCTTGGCGTACACAACAACATTCGCTTTGTTGAACCACAAGCTCACCACATGTTGTCGACGTATTATCGAGCAGCCGACGTAGTGGTGGTACCGAGTCGCAGTGAAAGTTTTGGTCTCGTTGCCCTTGAAGCTGCTGCATGTGGCGTTCCCGTTGTGGCAAGTGCGGTGGGCGGGCTACTCACCATCATCGATGATGGGGAAACTGGTTATCTTGTTCCTGGTCGTGACCCCGCACTGTTCGCAGGGCACATTGACGAGTTGTTGGCGCATCCCACCAAGGCACTAGCAATGGGAACAAAAGCAGCAGAAAAGGCGCGCGATTACACCTGGAGTTTCGCTGCTGCACGCCTGCGTCGTGTGTATGCAGACGTTTCCACACGCGATCGCGTGGAGTGTCGGTAACACCCTATGAGTGAGCTCTTTTCGGAGCCCGATATTGAAGTCATCGCTCGCCACATCGATGAGTGGCTCGCCGCATATCGGCAAAGTCACGAAGTTGTTGTCGATGCGGGGCGTGACCCCGAAGCCCCTCGACGGTGGTTCATGAGAATGCATGGTGAAGAAAAAGAATTCACCACCATTTGGCTCACGCTGGGGCAGCGCACTTTGCGTTACGAGACCTATGTAATGCCAGCGCCAGAAGAAAACGCCGAGCAGTTGTATGAACAAGCGTTACGGCGTAATGCAAAACTCACCGGAGCACATTTCTCTATTGGTGTTGAGAACGCTCTTTTCTTGCGTGGAGAACTTCCCATCACGGTGTTGAGTGAAATTGAAATCGACAGAGTCATCGGCACTTTGTTTGCTGCAGTTGAAACTCATTTCCCTGTTCTCATCAGAATTGGTTTCGCCTCGCGCTTCGCAGAGTAACGTCAGTGATGTGGAACAAGCATCACTCACCATTATTGGCGGCGGCAACATGGGAGCCGCTTTGGCCCACGGGCTATTGCGCGGTGGCCTTGCCCCAGACATGCTCACCATTGTTGAGTTGTCGGCAGAGCAAAGAAAAGTGTTGAGTTCAACTTTTCCCGGTATTCACATCAACGAGTCTGTACAGAAGTGCAGTGCGGCAGTAATTGCTGTGAAACCTGGTGATGCTGCCCAAGCAACAACAGACGCGGTAAAAGCCGGTGCGCGAACAGTGCTTTCTATTGCCGCAGGTGTTTCGCTTGCCACGTTGCAAAAAGCTGCTGGTGATGGCGTGGCGGTTATTCGTGCAATGCCGAACACTCCTTCACTCGTTGGTGAAGGTGCGGCTGGTTATGCAATGGGATCCTCGTGCACAAAAAGTAGCGAGAAGTTTGCTGCAGATGTTTTAGGCAGTGTTGGAATTGCTGTGCGTGTTGAAGAACAACAAATTGACGCCATCACGGGGCTGACCGGTTCGGGGCCGGCGTATCTTTTTTATATTGCAGAGTCGCTCATGGCAGCTGCACAAGAAATGGGCATCGATGCGGAATTAGCCGACCCATTAGTGCGGCAATTGTTGCGTGGTGCAGGCGTGCTTCTCGCCCAAAGCCCAGAGTCAGCTGCACAATTGCGCGAACGTGTCACTTCGCCTGGCGGAACCACCGCGGCCGGGCTCGCAAGCCTGCGCTCTTCGGGGGTGGGTGAGGCCATTGTTGAGGCTGTTCGCGCAGCCACAGCGCGGAGTCGCGAGATGGGTGCCGAGGCGCAGAAATAGCTTGAAATGGGCAAACGGGCAGAAAAGAGCCTGATCACGTTGAAAAATGGAAAATTTTTCAAAAAATATGAGTGACGCTTTTCGCTAAAGGGGAACTTGTGCGTAACGTACGTGGAGATCACCGGGTGGCTTGCCACTCGGGAGTCGCGCCCGCAAGGGCCGCGCCTTAGGGGTCGGTGTCATCGGGGGGTTGACACCGACCCCTTCGTTCGTCTTACGAGAGTTTCCAGTTGTTCTCATTTCAGATAGGAAAGAGATGTGATGCCATACGACCACATTTCACTGCTCACCGATTATGGAACTGCCGATGAATTTGTTGGCGTCATGAAAGCAGTGATCGCCGACCTTGCTCCACATGCGCGCATTACAGATCTCGCACATCATGTTCCGGCATACGACGTGCGCGCAGGTTCATTGATGTTGGCTCGTTGTATTCAATACGTCCCACGTGGAATTGTTATTGGAGTTGTCGACCCAGGTGTTGGTACGCAACGTAAAGCCATTGCACTAGAAATTGCTGGCGGCGAGGGAATTCTTCTTGGACCCGACAATGGTTTGTTGGCACCTGCTGCAGGAATGGTGGGCGGAGTTGATCGCGCCGTTGTATTGAATAACGTTGCTCTGCATCTTCCTGCACCTGGAGCAACGTTTGCAGGTAGAGATATTTTTGCTCCGGTAGCTGCGCATCTATGTAGCGGCGTTCCCTTCGACGAACTAGGAGATGCTGTTGATGCCGATCTCCTCATGCCAGGGCTTGTGACACTTCCACAAATTGGCGACACGGAAATTATTTCTGAAGTCACATGGGTCGATCATTTTGGTAACTGTCAACTCAATGTGGGTCTTGAAGATGTTGCAACTCTTTTGTCGGGCGGTTCATTGTTGCTGTCGCTGGTGGTCGATGGTGTTGCTCGTTCGGCAACCATTACTACTGCATTCGGGCTCATTCCCAGTGGGGGAATTGGCCTTGTGATTGATTCTTATGGAATGTTGGCCATCGCAAAAGATCAAGACTCTGCGGCGCGTGACGTGGGCGTAGGTGTTGGCGACCAAGTAGTTCTTCGCGCCGGCGAGGCGAGCCAAGTGTCGACTGCAGTGCACATTGGTAAAAAGAATGCATCAAAATAGCCACATGAGTTCCGCTAGGTTATCGGTGTGAGACCCGCTACTACTTTGGTTGTCGGACTCCTTATTGGAGTTATTTTGGTTGCAGGGATTGTGCAACTGTTGTTTTTGCGATAAGCGAGCGCAACCGATCTTTACGTACGGCAACAGCGTTTGATGCCACAATAAAACCGGCAAACAATATAGAAACACCGATGAGCAGCGTGACGGCAAATGCGCGATCTTTGCCCAGTCGACCCGCAATGGTGCCACTGGCCGACAACACAATTGCACCTAATGCAATGAGCAAGTTGCCCGCCGCAAGTTGTTTGGGGTGAATTGCCGCGCGTCGAGCCGAGGTAGTTGCAGCAGGTACGCGGTGACGCATGATGCGCAGTGCTGACCACAAGGCCCCCACAATGATGACGAGCGCAGGAATTGATGAACCAAGTGCAGCAAAGAGTCGCGGTCCAAGTCCAAACAATTCTTTAGCGGTAGGGAAACTCTCTGGGTCGACTGCTTGTTTTGTTGGAACAGTGAACACAACGCCAATTGCAACGCCCGACAACAAAACGAGAACGGTGCGAACGGCGTGCCCAATACGTTGTCCGAATAAGAGATAGATGGTGCCGAGGCCAAGCCAGGGAACATTGAGAACGGCACCGGTGAGGAAAAAGACGCGAAAACTTGCAGAACTCCAACCACGACTTTCGGCCCACCACAGCGAACCCGCGCCGAGGGCAAACAACGCCATCGCAATGGTCCACGCCAGGTCGTGTGCCGCGCGGCGGCGCAACCAACGGTCGTAGGTGAGTAAGCAAAACGCAAGGGAAATGAGGACAGCGCTAGCGGCGAGAGCACTGTTTTCCATCCCGTCAGGTTAGAGGAAATGATTGGTCGCAAGACTTTGTGAAAACCTGCACGAGCACCTAGCCTGTAGGCGTGTCGGTTTCCTCGCGTCGCAAAATTCCCGAAGCAGCTCTCGTCCGCTTGCCCATGTACCTGCGTTTATTAGGAGAAGTGACTGCCCAAGGGGTAACCCACATCTCGAGTGACCAGCTTGCTGAACTTGCTGCTGTGAATGCGGCAAAGGTCCGTAAAGACCTCTCGTATCTCGGAAGCTACGGAGTACGTGGCGTGGGTTATGAAGTCGCTTTCCTCTCTTATCAAATTCAGCGTGAACTCGGTGTGAACCACGAATGGCCCATTGTCATTGTGGGTGCCGGCAACTTGGGTCAGGCCCTTGCCAACTATGGAGGATTTGTTGAGCGTGGGTTTGGCCTGGTGGGTGTTTTCGACACCGACCCCAGCAAAATCGGCACTTACGTGGGTGGAATATGCGTGCAGCACCTCGATGAACTCTCCGAAGTGGTCCAAACGCGCGGTGTGAGCATTGGGGTGCTCGCCACGCCTGCGGCCACAGCCCAAGAGGCGGTGAACCGCCTGGTGCGCGCGGGGGTGGGTTCGATTCTCAATTTCGTGCCCATGGTCTTGTCGGTTCCACGGGGGGTACACATCAGCAAGGTCGATTTGGCCGGAGAATTGCAGATTTTGAGCTATTACGAGCAACAAAAGGTGAATTCTTTAAGTCACATCCAGGCAACGACTACCTCCTCGCGCGCTGTGAGCGCATAGCGTAGGCACTGTATGTCTGTTGTCGTCATTGGAGTGAACCATCGCACGAGCCCTTTACAGGTGCTTGAAAAGGTGTCGATCAATCCCACCGATATGGCGAAGGCATTGCATTCGTTGTCATCACGGAACAACATTCGTGAAGCGGTTGTACTTTCAACATGTAACCGCACCGAGGTGTATGCAATTACTGAAAAGTTTCATGCGGCCTATGCCGACATCAGCGACTTTTTCTGTGAACTCGGTGGGCTTGTTCCTGATGAATTGAACAACCACCTCTACAGCCAACATGACGATGCAGCAATTACCCATCTTTTTGAAGTTGCGTGTGGGCTCGATTCTGCAGTCATTGGTGAAAATGAAATTCTCGGACAAGTGCGCGATGCATGGACCAATGCGCAAAGTGAAGGCGCATCACGTTCTACATTGAATCTTCTTTTCCGTCATGCACTTGAAACAGGTAAACGAGCACGCACCGAAACTGCTATTTCCCGTTCCACCACGTCAATATCTTTTGCTGCAGTAGAAATGGCACGCGACCTCCTTGGCACTCTGGCCGACAAAAAAGTACTCATTGTCGGCGCGGGCGAAATGGGAGAAGGTGTTGCTACGGCAATTGCTGCAAACCCCGGAACTGAAATCACAGTAGTGAATCGCACCGCTGCGCGCAGTGAAGAACTTGCAAACCGTTTAGGCGCATCAACATTGCCGCTAGAGAGTCTCGATGCAGCATTGAAACAAGCTGATGTGCTGGTGACGTGCACTGGTTCAGGAAACTTCATTCTCGATTACGAAAAAGCTCAAAAAGTAATGAGTGCGCGTTCTGGCAAGAAACTCTTTGTGGTCGACATTGCGGTTCCACGTGATGTGGAAGCAAACGTAGGACAACTCGACAATATTGAATTGCGTAACCTCGATGACCTTCGCGATTGGGCGCGTAAAGGCGTTGAACAGCGCGAAGGCGAAGCAGCAAAGGTGCGCGTCATCATTTCAGAAGAGTTAGAGCGCTACACCATCGACTCAACAGCGCGCCAAGCTGCGCCACTCATTGCTGCATTGCATGAGACCGCAGAAGAAATTCGCATCGCGGAACTTGAACGCTATGCAAAGCGACTCGCTGCTTTAACCGATGAGCAACGTGAAGCTGTGGAAGCACTCACCAAGGGAATCACAGCGAAAATGATGCACCAACCCGCTGTGCGGTTAAAAGAAGGTGCAGGAACTCCACAGGGTGAGCGCCTCGCCGATGCCGTGCGCGACCTCTTTCATCTTCACTGATGAACATGAGATACCAGTGACACAAAAGATCCTCCGAATTGCAACTCGGCCCAGCCCTCAGGCTCGTACGCAAGCGCAATTTGTTGCCGACTCAATTACTCGTGAGAACCCTGAAGTTGAGTGCAAGTTGGTTTTTGTGGAAAGCACGGGCGATCAGCGTGCCGATGTTCCACTTCACCAGATGGCTGGTCAAGGTATTTTCGTTAAGGAAATTCAGCGGGCAGTGCTCGATGGGCGCGCCGATATTGCAGTGCATTCAGCAAAAGATCTTCCCACCATTACTGAATACGGTTTAGAAATTGGAGCATGGTGTGCGCGACGCGATGCGCGCGATGCACTCATTGGTAACTCTCTCGAGCAACTGGAATCGGGAGCAACAATTGCAACAGGGTCGGTACGCCGGCGTGCACAGTTGCGAGCAATGCGTCCCGATCTTCAATTTGTTGAATTGCGCGGCAATATTGGCACGCGGCTAGAAAAAGTACCCGATGGTGGCGCAGTGGTGATGGCAGTTGCAGCACTTGAGGTGCTGGGGCTCACAGAGAAAATCACTGAAGTTCTTGACCCAGAATTTTTCGTACCGATGGTGGGTCAAGGTTGTGTTGCTGTGGAACATCGATTCGGCGATTTAGACACACAAAACATTGTCCAGTCAATAGATCACAAGGCAACGCGATACGCAGTAGAAATTGAACGTGCTTTTTTGAGTGTTTTGGGCAGTGGTTGTTCGTTGCCCGTTGGTGCTTACGTCAACGATCAGAATATTCTCACTACCTTTTTAGCCTCAGATGACACCGCACAAGCTCGTTCTATTTCAATGCAAGCTGAAGTTTCAGATGAAGAAAATGCAACGTTTATTGCTGCTCAACTAGCTCGTACCTCGCGCGAGCAAATGGGAAGGCGTTAGAAGAGTGGCATCATTGCCGTTAAGTGGTCGGCAAATTGTGGTGACACGTGCTTTAGAACAGGCTGGTCCAATAGTTGATGTGCTGAGTGCCGCCGGCGCCAATGTTATTTCTTTGCCACTCATTGAAATTATTGAACCTCTCGATGGAGGAACAGCACGCGATGCAGCGCTGGCAAATATCGGTAGCTATGAATGGCTGGTGGTGAGCTCACCTAATGGTGCACGTCGGGCTGTTGGTGCACTCCAAGACGCAGTCAAGAACTCCACGCGCATTCCATACATTGCTGTTCTGGGAAATGGCACCCGAGAAGTGATTGAAGGCGTTGCGGGAATCAAAGTAAATGTGCAGGCTGAAATTCCTAGTGGGGAAGGACTCGTGCATAGCTTTCCCACGCATTTAAATGGGTCACAAGAAAAAAGTGTGCTTCTTGTGCAAGGTGAAGGTGCCGACCTCACCATTGTTTCCGGGCTCACAGATAAGGGCTGGGAAGTCACACGAGTGAATGCATATCGCACTGCTCATTGTGTTCCTTCATCCGAGATGCGAGCAGAGGTAGAGCAGGGTGACGCTGTTGTCTTTGCCTCTGGCAGTGCCGCACGAAGTTGGGTATCGGCTCTAGGAACTGAATTCCGAGGAAAAGTAGTTGTCATCGGGCCCGTGACACAGAAAGTTGCTGCATCACTTGGCCTTGAGGTTCATGCAGTGGCAGAAGTACCTACTCCTGAGGGTATTTGCGCGGCCCTCGTTGTGCTTTTTGCATAACAACCTCCATAACATTCGGTTGTGGCATTTCCCCTATCGCGCCCCCGTCGACTTCGTACATCTTTCGCTATGAGAGAACTCGTTGCTGAAACACGTTTGCATACCAGCAATTTTGTTGCACCACTTTTTGTGAAGGAAGGAATTTCTTCACCTCAACCTATTGCCTCACTTCCCGGGGTAGTGCAGCACTCTTTAGATTCACTACAACAAGAAGTGCAAGAACTTGCAGAGCTTGGTGTGCGAGGCGTCATTCTTTTCGGAGTACCCGAAAAAAAAGATGATGTGGGTTCTGGCGCATTTGACCCGCAGGGAATTGTGCAAGTCGCCTTGCAGCGGTTAACAAAAGCAGTCGGCAATGAAGTAGTGCTCATGGCCGACTTATGTGTCGATGAGTACACCAGCCACGGACACTGTGGCATCGTCGGAAAAAATGGCGATGTCGACAACGATTTAACGCTCGACATCTATGCAAAAATCGCAGTGGCACAAGCAAGTGCCGGTGCCCAAGTTGTTGCGCCGAGTGGGATGATGGACGGGCAAGTAGGTGTCATTCGACAAGCACTCGATGCTCACGGGTTTCACGAAGTTTCCATCATGGCGTACTCAGCGAAGTACGCATCGGGCTTGTATGGTCCATTTCGCGATGCAGTTGATGTCAGCATCGCTAACGGAGGCAATCGCAAGGGCTATCAACAAGATTTTCGTAATGCGCGGGAATCACTTGTTGAGGTGCAAGCCGACATCGACCAAGGTGCCGACATCGTGATGGTCAAGCCGGCGGTTTCGTATCTCGATGTCATCTCTGCAGTGCGTGCAATGACACATTTGCCCATTGCGGCGTATCACGTGAGTGGTGAATACGCCATGGTCAAAGCCGCTGCCGCTAACGGATGGATCGATCACGACACCGTGGCGCTCGAACAACTCACTGCCATTCGTCGTGCCGGAGCAGACATTATTCTCACGTACTTCACTCGTTGGTTTGCAGAGAACAATGGCTGATATGACAATCAATTCACCACAACCCATTCCCTATTGCGATGCAACCGCATGTGTTGCTGCACAATGTGTACCCACACTGTGTGTAGGTAAAGGAGTGCCAAGTAATGAAAAACTCTATGCGCGCTCAAGTGATGTCATTCCCGGTGGGGTGAATAGTTCCATACGAGCCTTTAAGTCGGTAGGTGGTTCGCCCTACATCGTTGCGCGCGGAAATGGTGCGCACATTTGGGATGTGGAAGGTAAGAAGTACGTCGACCTCGTGCAGAGCTACGGAGCAATTATTCTTGGCCATGCACATCCCGCGGTTACTACGGCAATTCAACAAGCGGCAATAGATGGCACTTCTTATGGTGCACCTACGCCGCGCGAAATGAAACTTGCCGAAACAATTAGTTCTCGAGTGGCTAGTTGCGAGCAAGTACGACTCATGAATAGTGGAACTGAAGCCACAAGCACGGCGGTGCGCCTTGCACGCGGTGCAACTGGCAGAAAAGTCATTGTTACTTTTGCCGGAAACTTTCATGGTGCAACCGATGCCTTATTGGTTGCTGGTGGAAGTGGTATTGCAACACTTGGTCTGCCAGGAACTGCTGGAGTTCCCGATGAAGCAGTAGCAAACACCATGGTGGCCCCGTACAACGTGGTGCCGCGTCTTACAAACGATGTTGCAGCCGTCATTGTTGAGCCAGTGGCTGCAAACATGGGCGTTGTTGCGCCCGCTCCTGGGTTTCTTGAAGGCCTGCGGCAAGAATGCGATCGCGTTGGCGCACTCCTTATTTTCGATGAAGTCATTACCGGTTTTCGTTTAGGAAGAGGTGGTGCACAAGCAAAGTTCGATGTGCGCCCTGACCTCACTTGCTTTGGAAAAGTTATTGGTGGTGGTCTTCCTATAGGCGCAGTGGGCGGTCGACGCGACATCATGTCGGTGCTGACGCCCAATGGAAAGGTGTTTCATGCGGGAACACTCGCGGGAAACCCACTTGCAACAGCGGCTGGTCTTGCAGCGTTAAACGAACTGACCGACGATGTATACATGGAAATTTCGGCACGTGCTCGCCACGGTGCTTCGCTGTTGCGCGATGTCTGTTCTGCCGCAGGAATTAATGCTCATTTCCCAGTTGTGGGAACGCTTGTGGGTATGTACATCGGGAAAAAGGGTGATGCTTCGCAACAGCTGCCTCACAATTTCGATGAGGCAAAAACAACCGATGAAAAAATGTATGCACAGTTGTTTCATGCAATGTTAAAAGAAGGTGTTGCAATGGCACCAGGTGCTTATGAAGCAATATTTTTTGGTTTAGCACACACCGACGAAGTTTTTGCAGAGTTGGCACGAGCAGCCGAGCGTGCAGTAGCGCAAGTTCAACACTAGGAACTGTTCATGCGTAATTTTCTGAGCGCACGGTTTGCAGCAGCATTAGGAATTCCTATCGTTGTTGCATTTCTCATTTATGCAGTGCTCATGAACTCTGGTTCATCTTCGCAATCAGCGAGCAAAGTTGTGCACTTTGTGAACTACACCGCGTCGGTGAATATCGTTCAAGCTGAAAGCGGTTGGTCAGTTATGCAAGCAACTTCACGCTCAACTGCTCGGTTAGCGCTTGATGATGCACGAACTGTCTTTATTGCCGAGGGAACACCAGGTGAAATTACCTGCACCGATTTTTCCACCCCGAATGCTTGTGTGCTCATTGCGGAACTATTGGGTGATGCTGTGGTCTGGTTCGCACTTACTCCCGCAACGAGTGAAACATTGCTCACTCGACTTGCGTTACCGCCAGTTGTTGACATGTTGAACGGTGGAGACTTTGCAGTCTTGGGTAACGGTTGGGTGATTCCACTGGCGACACCAACGAAGCGATCATGTTCAACACCAACTGTTTCGTTGCGTGAGTTCATCAATAAATTCACTAGCAACATGAATGTGTCATTGAATCTGTCGACAGATCAGATTGATGTGGTGACATGCACCAGCGAAGGAAACTAACGTTTAGTTTGCTGTAGATGCACGAGGCTTCGTGCCAACTTCGTTTGGCTTTTCCTTCAGCATCGAGAAGTCTTTGGCAATGGTGTCGAACGAAGTGCCACCAGTTTCAAGAGCCTTAAAGATCTCTGATTCAGGTGAACACCAGGTTTCGTATTCTTCGGCCCATGTTTCACTCTTCGGGTCGGCTCCGCCTACGCCATAGCGCGCGTGGCACACCACGCCCAGAATCTCTGCCTGAGACAGCCCGCCACCGTAGGTTTCGCCTTGTTGTGGCATGGGGTTGCCGTTGTACGACAGGGGAGCGTGGGCTCCGCCTTCGCGCTCGGGGTTGCCGTATTGCTTGATTCCCGCGGAAACAAAGGCCTGGCTGCCGGTATAGACGAAGTTCAGCATGTCTTCAATGTGGGGGAAGGTCTTTAAGACCTCACCTTGGTGCAAGATACGACCCGCGCCGCCTTGGCCAGCAGCACCGTGACATCCGGCACACCCACCGTAGATTTCGCTTCCAATGGCGAGTGGACCTTCAACTTCTTTGACCTGAGGCTTCACGCCGTATGCATAAAGAAAAGCCCACAAAGGCAACAAACTCAGGGTTGCCATCGCCCAGAAGGGGATTTTCTTGCGGCTCTTTGCCGCAGCGACCCGAGGAGTATCGGGCTTGGCGACAACAACAGAGGGCTCATTTTTCACAGTTTTCGCAGGAGCAGCAGCTTTTTGAACCGCAGGAACGTTCTCCCCTGAAGTGCCGGCAGACTCGCCACTCGAGGCGCTTTCGCCAGACTTGCGATCACGTGAGCGCTTGAGGAGGTGTTCAGGAATCTCAGTCACGCGAGATACGATAGAGGAAATTCATCACTAAATGAGAATCATTGGTGAAGAACGTGCAAAAAAGAAAACTACTCAACTCCAGCGAAATGCGGTTCTTGGCCACAGCCGTGACTAATGTTTCCACGGAAGTTTCCTGCTCCTGCAACCCCTGAAAGGCAACCTGAGATCCATGCTGGCAATCGATGTTCTCAAATGGCCGGGCGTTAACCAGGCATTTATTTTTTCCTTTTTCATCACGCTTGCGCTTGCGCTCGCAATTATTCCCTATGGAAAACGCCGCAAACCGGGCAACACTGCTTCATGGGGCGAGGCAATGGTCGGATCGCTGTATGTCTTTGGAGTCATGTTTTTGGCTTATGGAGTGGTTCCTCACCAGTGGATTGACCACGCCGATAAAAACCTCGGCTGGCGTAAAGACAAAGTTTTGAATGGCCCGTTCGACATTTTGAAGCCAAAAGCAATGGGTGGAAACTTTCCCTTCACCCTTTCCTATGAGGCGTTGCGCGACATCATCGCGGTAGCTATTCATGGCGTTTACATCGGCGTCATGGTGTTTTTGTTCATTTGGTGGCAAAAGCGCGGCAAAGAAGCAACAAAAGAAATTGAAACTTCTACCTACGGGCGTCCGCTCGTGCGGAAGTCATAGGAGGGTTTATGGCAAAAACAGACGCCAACCCGCCAATGCCCGATTGGTCAACGGAATATCAGCTTGTAGAAGTTGATGCCGATTACTTGTCGAAGGCAGTAAAACCAAAACAGTTCATTCACATCGATCAATCTGAATGCATCATGTGCGAAGGATGTGTCGACATCTGCCCTTGGAAATGCATCCACATGGTCGACCCCAGTGCTGTTGCAGAAGCGCAAGGTACCGAAAAGCCAGGACTCGACCCCTCTGACAATGTGATGTTCATCATTGATGACGATGTATGCACACGTTGCGCATTGTGTGTTGACCGATGCCCGACCGGCGTCATCATTTTGGGGAAAGTAGGTGCTCCAGTGGGCACCGGCGATTCTCATACACGTACTAATAACCACGGCTACGCCTACGGCATGCGGTTCTAAGGAGCACCCTTATGGCAAAAACTATTGACGATCAACCCACACCAACGCTGAAAGATCGCGCTGCGAAAATTGGCCAACAAGTACAAGGCAGTCAGGCGTGGAGTTCTATTTTCCGTCCTGGTTCTATTTTCCGCAAGGGTTACACCGATTCCCCGCGTAACCGTTCATACGTCATTATGAACTCGGTTCTCTATCACTTACATCCGGTGAAAGTGAAGCGACACGCGGTGAAGGTCAGCTACACATTGTGCTTGGGTGGGCTTTCATTCTTCTTGTTTATTTTGCTCACCGTCACTGGCATTTTCTTGATGTTCTTTTACCGGCCAACAACTGCAAATGCTTGGCAAGATATTCAAACTCTCCAAACCTCGGTGACCTTTGGACTCCTCGTGCGAAATATGCATCGATGGGGCGCTCACCTCATGGTGCTGAGCGTCTTTTTGCACATGGCCCGCGTGTTTTATCACGGTGCGTACAAACCACCACGTGAATTCAACTGGGTCATTGGTGTGGTGTTGTTAACTCTCACATTGTTGCTTTCCTTCACCGGTTACCTCTTGCCGTGGGACCAGTTAGCCCTGTGGGCCGTAGCGGTGGGTACCAACATGATGGGGTATACCCCAATTATGGGATCCCAGGTTCGCTTTGTATTGCTCGGTGGTACGGAAATTGGTGCAGAAACGTTGTTGCGTTGGTATGTGCTCCACGTATTGCTACTTCCATTCGTCATCGTCATCTTTATGGCTATCCACTTCTGGCGGGTACGTAAAGACGGCGGCATTTCGGGTCCGTTGTGACAGGTAGGTGAACCATGACTGAGATTCCTGAACATCTATTGAAGCGAGCACAAGCTGCTCGTGAAAAAACTGCGGAAGACGCTGCGGCATCATCAGCAAGCAGCGGCCCAAGCGACTCACGTATTCCCGATCATCTCTTAGAGCGCAGCAAAGCCGCGCGTACCGGCGGAGCAGCTGCTGGCGCAGTTGCGGTTGCCGACAAAGCAGCCGCTGTTGTTGCTGCACCCGTCGGAGGTGGCGTACCTGTTGGTACTGGTCCTGGCGGACACACGCAGCGTTTGCTGACAGTTGTCAAGTCTGGCTCCATTCAAGAAGTGAAGGCAGCACCAATCGACAAGGTGCACACCTGGCCACACTTGCTCGGAATTGAATTTGTTGCAGCACTTGCGTGTACTGCATTCCTCTTCATCTTCTCATGGGTGGTGAATGCTCCACTTTTGCAAGCGGCAAACTTCAACCAAACACCAAACCCATCGAAAGCTCCGTGGTACTTCTTGGGTCTGCAAGAACTCCTCACCATGTTCCACCCCATGGTGGCTGGTGTAACAATGCCGGGTATGGGGCTCATCATTTTGATACTTGCGCCGTACACCGACCGCAACCCATCAAACAAACCGGAAGATCGCAAGTTTGCGACGAGCATTATGACCGTTCACCTCATGTTCTGGGCTGTCTTGGTCATCATCGGCTCATTCTTCCGCGGTCCAGGATTCAACTTCACGTTCCCTTGGCGTGACGGCATTTTCTTCGAGTTGTGAGGATCACATCATGAGCACTTCTCTCATCATTGCTATAGCTCTAGTCGCCATTGCCGTTTTTGGCGGTTTAGTTTTTGTGACAGCATCACGTAAAACTGGTGTTCGCGGCGCTGGTGCACTCTCGCGCGAAACAAAGAAGCGCGATAAAACTGCAACAGCATCTGTACCAACGGGCCGCGCATTCGAAGCTGCTGCAACTGCTTCATCAACTGAACTTGCCGTTCCTGTACAAGCCGACATCGAACAGTGGGTTGCACCCGATGCAGAAGTACTTGGCGAAACGCGCCGCAGCTTCTTCAACCGTGCCACCGTCATCATGCTCAGTACAAGCCTCGGAGCATTCGGCGCTTCGCTGGTTGGATTTTTATGGAAAGGCGCTTCCGGAGGTTTTGGTTCAAAAATCAATGCCGGAAAAGTTGACGACGTCATCCAGTCAATTCGCGGCAACAAAGGTTTCTTGTACCTTTCTGAAGCTCGTGCATGGGTGACTGAGTATCCGAAAGACGCGCTATCAAAAGCTCGACCTGTTTATGGAAATCAAGCTCCTGTGTTTACAGGCATGGAAGCTGGCATTGTTGCGTTATACCAAAAGTGTCCACACCTTGGTTGTCGTGTTCCAGAGTGCAAGAGCTCACAGTGGTTTGAATGCCCTTGCCACGGTTCGCAGTACAACCGAGTTGGTGAGAAAAAAGGTGGGCCTGCTCCTCGTGGCATGGACCTGTTTGGCGTAGCTATTAATAACGGCGTTCTCATTATCGATACTGGTTCAGTATTTGGTGGTGCTCCAATTGGAACAAATACCACTGGACAAGAAGCTGAAGGCCCTCACTGCGTTGGCGGAGGTCACTAAACATGATTGCAGCAACGACAACAAACTTGGCTTGGATCATCCTTGCCGTTGTACTTGTGGGTTGGGTGCTCTATGGGCTCTTCAACATTCGTAGTTCACGTCGCGAACTTGGTTCGGAAATTGAACTCGCAGCAAACCGTAAGCCGTACTACGACGACGAAATTCTTGAAGGCAAGAAGATTGAGCGCACTCAACTATTGGGATTAGCTTTTCTTGCCATCATCACCGTGTCGCTTCCTTTGTATTGGGTGCTTGAACCCGGTCGCCAAGAAGGTGCTGAACGAGGATTCGACAAGCGTTTTGCCAGCTGGGGCTCAAAACTTTTTGCATCAACTGCCGATGGTGGCTTCAACTGTGCAGGTTGCCATGGCGGCATGAAAGCAACGGGCGGTAACGCACCATTCGCAATTACCGATGTCAAAACAAATGAAGTGAAGTCGGTGACGTGGAAAGCACCTGCTTTGAACAACGTGTATCACCGCTTTAGTGAAGCAGAAGTTCGTTTCATCTTGGAATACGGTCGTCCGTTCTCGCCAATGTCACCTTGGGGTCTCGTTGGTGGTGGACCAATGAACGAACAACAGATCAACAACCTCATTGTGTATATGCGCACCATTCAAGTGCCACGTGAAAATTGTGACAACCCTAATGATGATGCACGCACATGCCTTGGTGGAACAATGCCCGCTTCATCGCAAAAGGAAATTCAAGCAGAAGCAGTACGCCTTGTGAAAAGCGGTGCATATAAGACGGTAGGTGAAGCACTCTTCAACCTCGATTTAGGTGGCGGTGCTTACTCCTGCGCACGCTGTCACACCAAGGGCTGGTCGTACGGAGACCCACAAGTCACTGGTGGCGGAGCATTTGGTCCGAACCTCACCGGCGGATCCAGTGTTCGCCAGTTCCCCAATCAAGACGACATGATCGCCTTCATTAAGGGCGGTTCAGAGTACGGAAAGAAATATGGCGAGCAAGGTCAAGGTGGGGGACGCATGCCTGGTTTCGGTGGCATCTATAGCGATGAACAAATTAAGTCCATTGTGGAATATGTAAGGAGCCTCTGATGCTTTCTGTTCTCTTTGCTGTCAGTTGGGATCCAGAAATCCGCGGCATCATTGTGGTGCTGTGCATGTTCCTTGTGTTGTGTGGCGGTACCTACCTCGTTATTGGCACAAACCTGGGTGCGCGTTTAGGCATTCTCGTTTCACTTGCTGCGCTTGCCGGTTGGATGGCAATGATGGGCGCGGTGTGGTGGATATATGGCATTGGCTTAAAAGGCCGTGAAGCAACGTGGAAACCAGCTAGTCCCATTTCCATTATCCGTGACGGCACTTTGTTGAGTAGTGCTGAAGTCCTCGACGGGCCGATCAAAGTTGCTGCTGGCGCTTCGCCAGCGGAAGTCGCAGCCACTGTCAAGAAGCAACTAGAGGCGGAAAATTGGGTTCGTCTCGATGACGCAGATCCACGTCGTGGACAAGCTGCTGCTTCAGCAGACGACATCATTCAAAATCGAGCAAAAGAATTTGCCGCCGGCGAATATCTCACCTTGTCGGTTTACGACCGCGGTGGGGAGCGTTCACCGAAAATCAATGAATCTCTTGACTTCCTCGCATTTTTTCATGCACCACGGTACGCACTCGTCGAACTAGCACCATTGTTACCTCAGCGTGTTGAGCCTGCTCGTGCACCTGCAAAGCCAGTCATCGACTCATCACAACCTCATCGCTATTTGCTCATGATTCGCGATCTCGGTTCGAAGCGTCAGCCAGCAATTTTCATTACCTTAGGTTCCTCATTGATTTTCGCAATTCTTTGCTGGTTGCTTCATCGTCGAGACCGTTTTGTGATGGAGAATGCAACTGGTGAGTTGAACCCGGCGAAGGTTTAAGCCATGGGGCAGTACCTTCCGATACTCGCATTGACGGTATTGGCAACTCTTTTTGGAGTTCTCAGTTTGGTTGCGTCACGGTTGCTCGCACCAAACAGAGCTAATGCTGCCAAGGAAGCGCCTTATGAATGCGGCATTGTGCCGAGTCGCGATAACCCACAGCGTTTCCCTGTGTCTTTCTACATTGTCGCAATGTTATTCATCATGTTCGACATTGAAATCATTTTTGTGTATCCATACGCAGTCGATCGAGAATTTCTCGGTTCGTACGGATTTTTTGAAATGCTCACATTCAGTTCAATTTTCTTCGTGACGTTTGTATATGTAGTTGCTCGAGGAGCTCTCGATTGGGGACCACTGAAGAGTGGTCGTCGTGTAGATGGCAACCTCACCGAAGTGGTCTCGGCTCACCGCACGGTTTCTTCTACAATTCGCCGCGTAGGTAGCGATGGTCGCGAAACGGAGTTTGCAGCGTAATGGCAATTGTACGTGATGTTCTTGACGATGGTTTAGGGGGGCTTGAACATAACTTCCTCACGGGTCGTGTTGAAGATCTTGTCCTTTGGTCGCGTTCACGCTCTTCGTGGGCAGCAACGTTTGGGCTTGCATGCTGTGCAATTGAAATGATGGGTACTGGTGCAGCGCACTACGACCTTGCTCGATTTGGAATGGAAGTGTTTCGCGCCTCCCCACGTCAAGCCGACATCATGATTGTGGCTGGGCGCGTGAGCCAAAAAATGGCGCCCGTCATGCGTCAGGTGTACGACCAAATGATGGAACCCAAGTGGGTCATCTCAATGGGCGTGTGCGCATCAACCGGTGGCATGTTCAACAACTACGCCATCGTGCAAGGCGTCGACCAAATTGTTCCTGTCGACGTATATGCACCGGGTTGCCCACCAACACCAGAAACTCTTATTCATGCAATCGAAACTCTGCATCAGCTCATTGAAGACGGTGAAATTATGCGTCGCCGTGCAGCAACAGGTGCTGGGGCTAATGTGCACATCACCGAAATTGCAGCGGGCGCAACTGTTACGCCAATAGTTCTCGGAGCTCGTTAAACCATGAGTGAAGCAGTAGTAGATACCTCTCTGCCCGCGGAGCAATTGTACGGTTGTGAAGTGACGTATTCACGTGGCGAAAAAGTGATTCATGCCTCGCGCGAAAATTACATAGCAACGTTGAAGAAGGCCATCGACGATTCATTCACGATGTGCACCGATCTCACTGCGGTCGATTTTCTCACGTACGCATCAACAAATCGCCAACTCCCATCGAGTGTTGTCGGAGAACGTTTTGAAATCGTGCTCAACCTCATTTCATTAGAGAGGCGCGAGCGCTTGCGCTTACGAGTTCAAATTGCAGAGGGTGAAGCATCGTTGCCAACAGCGTTCGATCTTTATCCAGGGACCGAAGCAATGGAACGTGAAGTATTCGACATGTTCGGTATCCACTTCGAAGGACATCCTGACCCTTCACGTATTTTGATGCCTGAAGACTGGGAGGGGCATCCACTGCGAAAAGATTTCTCAGTTGGTCGCATTCCTGTGCAATTTAAAGGTGCTCCATCATGACAAGCAATCTCATTGCGGCAACACCTGCAGCTACAGGCGAAGGCCCACAAGAAATGCGTTCACGTAGTGAACTCACCGCAAAAGAAGTTCTGCGGGAAGTAGGTTCTGTTTTACGCATGAGCGAAAAAGATGCAGCAGAACTCACGAGCAGTCCTGTTGAAAACGACGAAGAACAAACCATGATCATCAACATGGGGCCACAACACCCAAGTACGCATGGTGTGTTGCGGTTAATGCTCGAACTTCAAGGTGAAAAAGTTCTCCGTTGCAAACCCATCATTGGTTATTTGCATACTGGTATGGAAAAGCAGGGTGAAGAACTCACCTACATGCAAGGTGGCACCAACGTCACTCGTATGGACTATGCCTCGCCATTGAATAACGAGTTGGTGTTCTCGCTCGCAGTAGAAAAACTCTTGGGGATCGACGGCGATATCCCAGAACGTGCAACGTGGATGCGCATGTTGTTGTCTGAACTCAATCGCATGAGTAGCCACCTTCTGTTCATGGCCACAAACGGCATGGACATGGGTGCTGTTTCCATGATGATTTACGGTTGGCGTGAACGCGAAGAAGTGTTGCGGTTTTTCCAAAAAGTAACTGGTCTGCGCATGAACCATAACTTCATTCGCCCTGGTGGACTCGCAGCAGACCTCCCTGCCGGCTGGCGCGATGATGTGCTCACCATCTTGGAAGGCTTGCCATCACGTTTGGCCGAATACGACGTCCTCATGACCAATCAACCCATTTGGCGTGAGCGTCTACAAGGTGTGGGTGTCATCACTGCAGAAGAAGCAGTAGCTCTTGGTACGTCGGGTCCTATTTTGCGCTCCGCTGGTATTGCTTGGGACCTTCGTCGCGACCTTCCTTATTTGAAGTATGACGAAGTGGAATTCGATGTCATCGTCGGTTCCTATGGCGATGCATTCGACCGTTATGCAATTCGACTCAACGAAATTCGTGAGTCAATGAAAATTGTGTATCAAATTCTCGACAAGATGCCTTCGGGCGACTATCGCATTCAAGATAAAAAAGTAACTCCACCACCACGTGCTCGTATTGACGAGTCAATGGAAGCTCTTATTCATCACTTCAAAATTTTCACTGAAGGCTTTAAAGTGCCTGAAGGCGAAGTGTATGTAGGTATTGAAAGCCCCCGCGGTGAAATTGGTTGTTACATCGTGAGCGATGGTTCACCAAAGCCCTATCGCCTGCATATGCGCGCACCGTCGTTTGTCAACATTCAAGCACTGCCACACATGATGCGCGATGGTCTCATTGCCGATGCCGTGGCCGTCATTTCCTCTGTAGACCCAGTGTTGGGAGAAGTCGACCGATGAGCCGCCTCACCGATGCAAACATTGCAATTGCATACGAAATTATTGGACGTTATCCACGTCCAAAGTCTGCGCTCATTCCCATTTTGCATCTTGCACAAGAACAAGATGGTTATGTAGCACAAGATGCAATGAAGCACATTGCTGAACTTGTAGGTGTTACACCTGCAGAAGTTTTTGGCACCGCATCGTTCTACGAAATGTTCAAATTTGAACCAGTAGGGAAGTATCTCCTCAATATCTGCGGCACCATGTCGTGCGCACTCATGGGTGCTGAGGAACTCATGCATCATGCCGAGAAGCGACTGGGTATTAAGGCAGGAAGTACTACACCCGATGGCCTCATTACTTTGGAACATGCTGAATGCCAAGCAGCATGCACAGAGGCTCCCTGCTTGCAGGTGAACTATCGGTACCGATTCAAAATGACTCCTGCAGAACTCGACACGCTCATCGACGATCTTGCAGCAGGTAAACTCACCGACGAGATTCCCGCCCACGGAGTTTTGGCAACAGTGCGTCAACGCATTCCTGCCGAACGCGGCGTTGGAGCAGTTGCTCCTGAAAAAGTAAATGAATCGCCTGAATGGCTAGACGGAAAGCCTGCATTATGACCAGTACCTATGCGCATGCTCCAGGTTTCGTGGCCGGTGATCGTCCGAAAATTGTTACCTCACGTTTTGAATATTCCGACTCGTACACCATCGAGCGCTATTTGGCGACGAATGGGTATGCAGGTTTGCGAGCAGCACTGGCGCAACCTGCCGCCAGTGTTCACGACGAAGTGAAGAACGCAACGGTTCTTGGCCGTGGCGGTGCCGGCTTCCCTGCCGGTACAAAGTGGGGGCTTACTCCGCAAGAAGTATGGCCACGTTATTTGGTAGTGAACGGCGATGAAAGCGAACCCGGTACCTACAAAGATCGTTTGCTCATGGAGCGCGACCCACATCAACTCATTGAAGGTTGCCTCATTGCTTGCTATGCAGCTGGATTGTCACGTTGCTTTCTTTACATACGTGGTGAAATGGCATTGGCGCAAGAGCGTGTAGCGACAGCACTCAACGAGGCGTATGCCGCAGGCTATGTAGGCAAAAATATTTTGGGAAGTAAATTCTCTGTCGACATTGTCTTGCACTGGGGTGCAGGCGCCTATGTAGTGGGTGAAGAAACCGCACTCATTGAAAGTCTTGAAGGTAATCGCGGCATGCCACGGTTGAAGCCGCCATTTTTCCCCGCAGCCAATGGTTTGTATGGTCAGCCCACCATTGTGAACAATGTTGAAACGCTTGCCAACTTGCCATGGCTCTTATGCAATGGTTCCGAGGCCTACACAGCAATTGGCACCAAAACTTCACCAGGTACTCGCATGGTCGCAGTGTCTGGCCATGTGAAACGTCCCGGTGTTTTTGAAATCATCAACGGTGTCACCACGTTCAGAGATCTCTTGTACGGAGAAGAATTCTGCGGTGGCATTCGTAACGACAATCAGTTGAAAGCTTTTGTTCCAGGCGGCGGATCCGCTCCATGGTTCACACCCGACCAACTCGACTTGCCCTTCGAAGCAAGCCAAGTAGGACCAGCAGGTTCCATGTTGGGTTCAGGCGCAATCATGGTGATGGATCACACCACCGATATCCCCGCAGCCGCATTAACGCTGACGCGTTTCTATGCACATGAATCATGTGGCAAATGCACCCCTTGTCGCGAAGGTGGAACCTGGCTCGAGCGCATTTTGACGCGTGTTGTTGAAGGTACTGGTACCGATGCCGATCTCGACCAACTCATTGAAGTGGGCAGCAGTATTTGTCCCGGAGATTTCCCGCACGCATCAAATGCCGACCTTGGGCTTGCAGCAGTTCCTTTCCCATACAAGATGACCACCATTTGTTTTGTGGGTCCATCGGCGTATGCACCCGTTCACTCTGCACTTACTTTGTTCCGCAGCGAGTTTGAAGCACGCGTGACCACGCGTAAGCGGATTCCTGTCACTGCAGTAGCAAACAGCACAACAGGACACGCATCATGAGCACCACAGAATCAACGCCTGACCAAGTGGAAACTGAAGTCGTTATCGACCCCAATGCAGTGAGCCTTACCATCAACGGCAAAACGGTTGCTGCTCGTAAAGGTGAACTCATTATTGCGGCGGCCGATCGCACCAGTGATTTCATTCCACGTTTTTGCTACCACCCGCGTATGAAGCCAGTGGGCATGTGCCGCCAGTGTTTAGTAGAAGTGGAAGGTCCTCGCGGACCGATGATGGTTGTTTCTTGTATGACACCTGTTGCCGAAGGGCAAGTAGTGCATACCGCAACTGAGCAAGTGAAAAAAGCGCAAGAAGGTATTTTGGAACTTCTTCTTGCTAACCACCCACTCGATTGCCCCGTGTGCGACAAAGGTGGAGAGTGCCCGCTTCAAGATCAGGCGTTTTCTCACGGGCCTGGTGAGAGTCGATATGTTGAAGAAAAACGACATTACGAAAAGCCCATTCCTATTAGCGACCTAGTTTTTCTTGATCGTGAACGTTGCATTCTCTGTGATCGCTGCACGCGCTTCGCTAGTGAAGTTGCTGGTGACCCACTGATTTCATTTACCCATCGTGGAAATAACACACAGGTACTCACCTTCCCCGACGAGCCATTTGCTTCTTATTTCTCAGGAAATACTGTTCAAATTTGTCCGGTGGGCGCACTCACTGCAAAGCCGTATCGCTTTAAGGCGCGCCCATGGGACCTTGAAGAAACGCAGAGTACGTGCACATCATGTTCAGTCGGGTGCGCAACTGTTATTCAGTCGAGTCGCGACCAAGTTTTACGTTTTCAAGGCCACGACAACGATGAAGTCAACTGGGGTTGGCTATGTGACCGTGGTCGATTCAACTTTGAGTCCATCAATAGCGAAGACCGATTCACGACACCTCTCGTTAAAGAAAATGCATCGCTCGTTCCTACTTCGTGGTCAAAGGCTTTAGAAGTTGCTGCACGAACCATCCGCATGGCGGTGAGTTCCAAAGGTGCAAATAGTGTTGCCATTTTGGGCGGAGCTCGACTTGCTAACGAAGATGCTCGGGCGTGGGCGCTGCTGGCAAGCAATTTGGGCCTCACAATGCACGATGCGCAACTTGATGATGGTTTGTCAACAGAAGTTTTCCATTTGCCACAAGCAACAATTAACGATGCAACTTCTGCAACCACTGTCATCTTGCTGAGCCCAGATCTCAAAGAAGAGCTCCCTGTTCTGTATCTTCGGTTGCGCGATGCTGCCACAAAAAATCGCACGAGAATTATCGAGTTCACCACAAAAGCATCAGGACTCACTCGGTATGCATGGAAATCGGTCAACTATGAACCAGGTACGCAGGTAGCTGCTGTTGCTGCTGCGCTGAACGACTCCGAAATTGCGAGCCAGATGCGTAAGGGCAACGTCGTTGTTGTCTTGGGGCGCGCAAACCTTGCCGAGTCGAGTGATTTCACAGCGCAGGCGTTTAACGCAATTGCAACGGCTTTCCCAGCAGTCACCGTCTTGCCAGTTCTTCGCCGAGGAAATATTCGTGGCGCAGTAGCTGCTGGTCTTGCTTCAGAAAATAGCGCACGCAGTATTCTCACCGCTGCAAGTGAAGGACACATCGAGTGCCTCATTTTGCTTGGGGCAGATCCGTTGTCTGATGTTCCCGATCTCGATCTCGCACGACGAGCATTAGCTGGTGCACAAAGTGTCATTGCCATCGATACTTTCCCCACGGCCTCAACTTTGCGAGCAGATGTTGTGTTGCCTGCAGCTGCATATGCAGAACGCGGTGGAACAACAACAAACCTTGAAGGTCGCATTCTGCCTCTGAGTCAAAAAATCACTGCACGTGGAACTTCACGTCCCGATTGGATGATTGCAACAGAATTGGCCGAACAACTTGGTGCCGATATTGGCGTGGAATCTATCGATGACCTCACGGCAATAGAAGTGCCGGCACAAGCTCTGCAAGTGCTGTCGGCAGCGGGAAGCTCGGCTCCTGAGCGCAATTCGTATGATCTGCGTCTCGTTGTATCGCGCAAGATGTACGACAACGCGGTGAGCACAGTAACGAGCCCATCACTTGCTCAACTCAGCATTGGTGCGGGCATCTATTTGAATCCCCGCGATATTGAGCGCCTCGGAGCTCCTGTGGGGAAAGATGTGAAGGTATCGACCTCATTAAAATCTGTCATATTGACTTTGCATGCTGATGAGTCTGTATTAAAAGGTACGGCATGGGTTCCTTTCAACCAGCCCGGAACCGATATTCGTGAATTACTCAATGCAAATGATCTCATCGTCGATGTTCGAGTGGAGAACCTGTCGTGATTGCACTAGCTCATTCACTGTTAGGAGTTGATCCACTATTCGATGGGGGTCTTTTGTGGACACCTCTTCTCATCGTCATTCTCAAAGTGTTGGTTGTTTTTGTTATTGGCCTTGTTGCAACCATGTTGATGGTGTGGTTCGAACGCAAGGCCATTGCTGGCATGCAAAACCGTATTGGTCCGAATAAGGCAGGACCATTTGGTTTGCTGCAGACATTGGCAGATGGCATCAAGTTGTTCTTTAAAGAAGATCTCATACCGGAAAGGTCCGACCGACTTGTTTTCCGCCTAGCGCCGTACCTTTCTTTTGTTCCTGCATTTCTTGCCTTTGCAATCATCCCCCTCGGTGGTGACTATCGCGATGGCAATGGCGGACTCGTCACATGGTTCGGACACCAAACACGAGTACAACTTGCCGACCCACCAATTGGCGTTCTTTTTGCACTCGCCATTTCGTCAATTGCGGTCTATGGCATCATGCTGGCCGGTTGGTCGAGTGGTTCAAAATATCCCTTGCTCGGTTCGGTTCGTGCATCTGCACAAATGGTGAGCTATGAAGCAGCACTTGGCTTGTCGCTAGCCGCAGTTATTTTGGTGACGGGAACACTCTCCACAAGTGGCATCGTAGGTTCACAAAGTTCACTGGGTTCTTGGAACATTGTGGCTACTGGGGTCATACCTTTTGCGATCTTCCTCATTTCAGCTACTGCAGAACTCAATCGTCCACCGTTTGACTTAGTGGAAGCGGAGCAAGAATTAGTAGGTGGGTTCAACACCGAATATTCATCAATTCGCTTCTCACTCTTTTTCCTTGCAGAATTTATGAATACCATTACGATGTCTGCTGTCATCGTGACCTTGTTCTTCGGTGGCCCTCAACCTGTCAGCATCGGAAACACCACACTCGATATTCCGCTCATCAATAACTCGCTTGAAGGCAGTATCTGGCTCATCGCCAAGGTTCTGGTTTTCCTCTATATCTATATTTGGTTCCGAGCATCTTTGCCTCGTTTCCGCTACGACCAACTCATGGACCTTGGGTGGAAGTTTCTGATTCCAGCCTCACTTGGTTGGTTCATGCTTCTTGCAGCGCAACGACTAGCCGATAACGAAAATTGGGACCAGCTCATTGTGATGCCACTGTCGATTGCAGTCATTTTGGTGTGCTTTATTTTCATGCAGTTGGCCTTTAGGGCAAGTGCAAAGAATCGTGAATCAGAAGGGGCAGCTTTCTAATGGGGTACCTAGGTGGCTTTCTTGTAACTGTTCGTCAACACGGTAAGCGCAACCGTGTGACCACCGAATATTCCGGTGGACGCATGTTTCGTAAAGGTAAAAAAGCAAGCAGCGACGAAAAGATTGCTAAGCCCGAGCGCATGCATGGGCGTCATGTCTTAAACCGATATGAAGACGGCATGGAAAAGTGCATTGGATGCGAGCTTTGTGCTGGTGTATGCCCTGCGCGTTGCATTTATGTGCGCGGTAAAGATAACGACCCAATGGAACCCACATCACCTGGTGAACGATTTGGTTTTATTTATGAAATCAATTATCTGCGCTGCATTCACTGCGACTTGTGCGTGGAAGCGTGCCCTACTGAGGCGATTACTGAAACCAAGCTCTTTGAATTCTCCTTTACGAATCGCCAAGACGCGATTTACACGAAAAAGGAACTTCTTGTCGATGATGCCGGGTTGCCACAACATTTACCGTGGGAAGACTGGCGACCAGGCGAAGACATCAACACCTCTGGCTGGATGCGCGCTACTTCGCCAAGCGGTAACGCCGAGTTTGAAGGTGTCGTTGCATGGAGTGGTGAACTTGGTTACGGCGTTCGTGAGCCAGAGCCAGTGCAAAGTGAAAGGGACGCCGAATAAATGGAACTCTTCGTATTTATTTGTTCTGCAGCAATGGTGATTGCTGGTGCGTTAGGAGTTGTTCTCCGTTCGAACCCCGTTCATGCTGCTTTGAGTTTGGTACTCACATTGTTCGGAATCGCTGTGATGTTTGTTTCTCAGGAAGCAGAGTTTCTTGCCGCAGTGCAAGTCATTGTTTATGCCGGAGCAATTGTGGTGCTCTTCTTGTTCGTAATCATGCTCTTAGGCGTCGACCGTGCAGAGAATCTCAAAACAGAGCCACTCGGAATTCAACGACCTCTAGCTATTGTTTTGAGTCTTGGTTTTGTTGCGCTGCTCGTTGCCACTATTTTGCAAGGCCGCGATTCACTGAATATGCGTGGAGATGGCCTGAGCACAGCAGCTAATGGCGATCACGACGCAAACATTCGTCAAATCGCTCGATCTATTTTTAGTGATTATGTTGTGGCCTTCGAAGTTACTTCGATATTGCTTATTGTTGCCGTTGTCGGAACCGTTGTGTTAGCTCGCAAGCGCAAATCCGACAAAGACATCTCAGGAGTGTCTGCATAATGTTTGCCGCAATCGCTCCTACTTCTACCTGGTATCTCATTTTGGGTGCAGTCCTCTTTGGCATTGGCATGGTCGGTGTCCTCGTGCGACGCAACCCACTCATTATGTTCATGAGCATTGAACTCATGCTTAATGCGGTCAATCTCACCTTTGTCGCGTTATCAACACAACTCACCGATATCAACGGACAAACCGCCGTTTTCTTTGTACTTGTTGTTGCTGCTGCTGAGGTTGTAGTTGGGCTCGGCATCATCGTGGCAATTATGCGTCGCCGCTCAGAAGTTTCCGTTGACGATCTCTCGGCATTGAAGGGTTAGTAGCAATGCTCCATACAGTTTGGTTAGTACCTGCACTTCCGCTTGCCGGGTTTTTGCTCCTCGTTCTTTTTGGGCGCCGATTAGCTGAACCTAAGGCTGGTTGGCTTGCCGCCACGATGTGTGGGGCTTCATTTTTTGTGACATTGCTCGTCTTTCTCGACATGGTGTCAAAGTCGGCAGAAGAGCGTTCACATGTAGTGCGAGTCTTCTCTTGGATACCAGTGGGCTCGTTGCAAGTAGACCTAGCGTTCCTTGCCGATCAATTGTCCATCACCATGGCGTTGTTTGTTACAGGAATTGGCACGCTCATCCATTTGTACGCAATCGGTTACATGCATGGTGATCCGAAGTTTTCGAAGTTCTTCATTTATTTGAACCTTTTCGTCTTCTCCATGTTGATGCTGGTGCTCGGCGAGAACTTGCTTGTTACCTTCCTCGGGTGGGAAGGCGTGGGAACGTGTTCCTACTTTCTTATTTCTTTTTGGCATACACGCGACAGTGCCGCAACTGCAGGAAAGAAAGCATTCGTTACCAACCGTGTTGGTGACTGGGGTTTTATGATGGCGATGTTCTTGGCCTTTGGGGCGGTGGGAACGTTGTCTTACGGAACCATTAATAGCGCTGCTCAAGGTGGATCAATTAGCCATGTCACCGCTACTGCAATTGCGTTGATGTTGTTTGTTGGCGCCTGCGGTAAGAGTGCGCAGCTTCCTTTGTATCTCTGGTTGCCCGATGCAATGGAAGGACCAACTCCAGTATCGGCGCTCATTCACGCTGCCACCATGGTGACCGCTGGCGTCTTTTTGATGACCCGTATGAACCCAGTCATTGCCGAGGCATACCACTGGGCCCCAACAATCATTGCTGTTGTTGGTGCTGCCACGGCGTTGTTCGCGGCCACGGTTGCCGTTGCGCAAAACGATATTAAAAAAGTCCTTGCGTACAGCACAGTGTCACAACTTGGTTACATGTTTCTCGCCGTTGGGTCGGGGGCGTATGTTGCAGCAATTTTCCACATGATCACGCACGCATTCTTTAAAGCGCTCCTCTTCCTTGGTTCTGGTTCGGTCATCCACGGAATGCATCACGAACAAGACATGCGCAAGATGGGTGCACTGCGTGTGCTCATGCCCGTGACCGGCTTTACTTTCATTATCGGCTGGCTGGCAATTGCCGGAGTTCCTCCGTTCGCAGGTTTTTGGTCGAAAGACGAAATCTTGCTCTACGTTTATGCGAACAACCGAGCGCTATATGTTGTGGGTCTCATTACCGCTCTACTGACGGCTTTCTACATGACACGTCAAGTAATCATGGTGTTCTTCGGCGAAGCAAAGTGGAAAGACCAGAGCACAGAGCATGGCGCTCATGGTGATTTTGTTCCCCATGAGAGTCCCAAAATTATGTTGTTCCCTCTTGTTGTGTTGTCCGTCTTGTCAGTTGGTGGTGGACTTATGCAGTTGCCTTTCACAAAAGATCTGCATTTCCTCGAGAAGTGGCTGGAACCAATTGTTGAACATGGCGAAGCTCACATCAGCGGTTCATGGGCCTATGACAACAAGTATCTTTTGATGCTTGTTGCAATAGTGGTCGCGCTCAGCGGAATCGCCTTAGCGGTAGGTGTTTATGGCAAGAAGAAATTGCCAGCGATTGAGCCACAAATTTTGGCAAATGCATGGAACTACGACAAGGGTGTATCGGCATTCATGGGTGGTCCTGGTCGCCAATCATTTGAAGGCGTTGCTTGGGCCGATGCACATGTCATTGACGGAGCAGTGCGTGGAACAGGGTCGTTTGTCCGTCAGTCCAGTGGCATCATTCGCAAAATCCAAAGCGGCTATGTACGCGTGTATGCCGCCGCCATTGTGATTGGCGTGCTTGCCATGTTGGCGTGGTTTATGTGGAGAGGGGTGGCGTGATGATTGCTGAAGCAGGACACAGTGCGTCAATGTCATTTCCGATTCTGACTGCACTTATTTTTCTACCGCTCATCGGTGCGATTGCCGCAGTTTTGTCGAGCAACCGGCGACCCGAGTGGACAAAACTTATTGCTTTGATTTCAAGCGTGGGTACTGCTGGGCTCAGCATTTGGATGCTGGCAAGTTTTAAGACCTCAGAAGGTGGATTCCAGTTCACCTCCCAGCATGCATGGATTCGTGAGTGGGGAATTGGTTGGCACCTCGGTGTAGACGGAATATCTCTGTTCCTCGTTGTATTAACGGGTTTACTTTTTCCTTTGGTCATTGTGGGTATCGACCCTCATCATGGGCATAAGCGTTACCTTGCATGGCTGCTTCTTCTTGAAGCCGGGGTGATGGGCAGTTTCCTCAGCCTCGACCTCTTCTTGTTCTTTGCATTTTTCGAAATTGTTCTGGTGCCGATGTATTTCCTCATTGGTGGATGGGGTTACGACCAGCGTGTTTACGCTGCCACGAAGTTCTTCTTGTACACGATGTTCGGATCGGCGTTCATGCTGGTCGGAATTATCGCAACTGCAGTTCTTGCAAAGAACAGCTTGGGCTACGTCACCTTTGATCTGGTCACATTGGCGGAACAGGCATCCTTTGGCACGAACACTGCTCGCTGGTTGTTCTTTGCTTTTGCCATTGCATTTGCCGTGAAGGTGCCGCTCTTTCCATTGCATACATGGTTGCCCGACGCACACACACAGGCTCCCACTGGTGGCTCGGTCATTTTGGCTGGTGTGCTCTTGAAGCTCGGAACATACGGGTTCTTGCGATTTGGTTTGTATCTCTTCCCTGAAGCAGCCGTCTGGGCAAAGCCTCTCTTTCTCACGCTTGCCGTTGCAGGAATTTTGTGGGGGGCCATTGCGGCAACAATGCAAAAAGACTTGAAGCGTCTCGTTGCCTATTCTTCAGTAGCTCACCTCGGATTCATTGTCCTCGGTACTTTCGCGTTTACTTCAGTGGCTCTCACTGGTGGTGTCATGCAAATGGTGAACCACGGAATTTCTACCGGAGCACTCTTCTTGCTTGTAGGAATGATTTACGAGCGTCGCCACACTCGCCAAATTGCAGAACTCAAAGGTCTGCAATCTGTGGCCCCAATTTTTGCTGCTGCCTTTATGGTGGTGATGCTCTCATCAATTGGAGTTCCGGGCCTCAACGGTTTCGTTGGCGAGTTCCTCATCCTCATCGGCTCATTCGAAAATGCGCGCTGGTGGGTTGTGGTGGGCACAACTGGCGTCATCTTGGCAGCGCTGTATTTGTTGTGGGCGTACCAGCGTGTGTTCCACGGCGAGGTTGATGAAGCAAATGCTTCGTTCCCAGAACTAACACCTCGTGAAGGAATGCTCCTCTTCACCTTCATTGCCGCAATCGTATTTACTGGCGTGTATCCAAAGCCGATGTTGGATCGTATTGAGCCAAGTGTGAAGGTATTGGTGACACACGTAGAAGAACGCAGCGGTCGTACTTTTGAGCCTGATGTTGTGGAAGTGAAAAAGGCTCCAGCCGTTAAAGAAGAAAAGCACGAGGACCACTGATGTTGTTCGCCGCCGAAAAACTTGTCGGACCAAGTGTTCCTTGGTTTTATCTCAACCCTCTTTTCATCTTGCTAGGTGGCATTGTTGTTCTCATGCTGGTGGGTTCTCTCGCCCCCCAATGGCCGCGTCATTGGTATGGAGTTTTTAGTGCCGCCACTGCTGCAATTACTTTAATTTCTACTGTTTTATTATGGGACAACGTCACGAATGAAAAGCCGCGAGCAATTTTCGGTGATGCATTAGCGCTCGACCATTTTGCCCTTCTCGGAACAATCAGTATTTGTGCCGCGGTGTTTTTGTGCAGTTTGCTCACAAGTGATTATCTCCAGCGTGACTCCGACGATGGGCCAGAACTATATGTGTTGTATCTCACCGCAGCTATCGGTGGCATCATCATGGTTTCCTCTAACGATCTCATCGTTCTCTTCCTCGGATTAGAAACGTTGAGCCTGTCGCTTTATGTACTTGCGGCAAGCAATCGTCGTCGCAGTGAGAGCCAAGAATCTGGTCTGAAGTACTTCATTCTCGGTGGCTTTTCGTCGGCGTTCTTTCTGTACGGCATTGCGCTTGTTTATGGTGCAACAAAAACAACGAACATCACCGGCATCTTCACAGCGCTGTCGACTTCGCAATCAATGCCTCGTAATGATGTTTTCCTCCTCGTAGGTACTGGACTCATGCTCGTCGGCTTGGCCTTTAAAGTGGCAGCAGTTCCCTTTCACATGTGGACACCCGATGTATATCAAGGTGCACCAACTCCGGTCACCGCATTTATGGCATCGGCTGGAAAAACCGCAGCATTCGCAGCGCTGCTTCGCGTTACCTTGACAGCATTGCCAACACGTGTCGACGACTGGCGCCCCATTATTTGGGTGCTTGCACTTTTGAGCATTGTCGTTGGTTCTCTCCTTGCTGTGACGCAAACAAATGTCAAGCGCATGCTCGCGTATTCATCAATTAGCCATGCTGGTTTTATGTTGGTAGGCATCGAGGCTGCAGCGCATCCAAATAGCCCCGATGCGGGAAATGGCATCTCAGGCGTAATGACGTACTTGTTGCTGTACACCGTTTTGGTCATTGGTACATTTGCTGTTGTTGGCTTGGTAGCGCGTAAGGGCGATACCGCAACTGAATTGTCTGACTTTAAGGGCCTGGGAAAACAACAGCCCGCACTTGCATTGGCGCTCACCGTGTTTCTCCTCGCACAAGCAGGTGTGCCATTGACTTCAGGTTTTGTTGCAAAGTTTGGTGTCATCAAGGCTGCAGTTGAAGTCAATAGCTATGCAATTGCAATTGCTGCAATGGTCGCATCAGTCATTGGTGCATTCCTCTACTTGCGCATCATGGTGAGCGTATGGCTTGAAGAAGAGACCGCAGAAAACACACCTATACAAGTGCCTTTCTTAACGGGTCTTGCTGTAGCGATGGCTGCTATTTTCACCATTGCTATCGGTGTAGTTCCTGGTTGGTTGCTCGACGCAACACAACAAGTTGCAGCACTTACTGGTCGCTAGTAGTTCATTCTTTTAGCGAGTGAGCTCGGTGATTTCATAGCCGCCACTGCGAGCAGCTGCAAGAACTGTTGCAGCGTGTTCGGGGCCTCTTGTTTCCAGAACAATTTGCACTCCGGTTTCGCGCACATGAAGATCAACCCCTTCACGCACATGTTCTACCTCAACAAGGTTTGCACCATTTTCTGCGAACAAACTTAAAAGTTGTGCGAGTCCACCTGGCCGATCAGAGATGCGCACAAACACAATGAGGCGACGCCCTGCTTGGGTTTCGTGGCGACGAATGAGCCCTGGAATGAGACCCATATCTACGTTGCCACCAGAAAGAACCACACACGTTGTGCCCTGTGCAGATGGCGACACCAACCCGCGCATGAGTGCTGACACACCAACGGCGCCGCCACCTTCAACAAGTAATTTTCCGCGCTCCATGAGAAGAATCATTGCGTCAGCAACATCTTCCTCATCTACAACAACGACATCGTCGAGCCACTTTTCAATAATGGGTCGCGTAATTGCGCCGGGTCGTTTTACTGCAATACCGTCGGCAAGAGTGACAACTGGTCCGTCGGGCGCAGGGGAGTGTGCGTAAGGCGCGCATGCACTGACTTGAACACCAATGACTTTGATACTGGGGTCAAATTGTTTGAGTGCAATTGCTGTACCGCCTGCTAAACCACCTCCGCCGAGTGGAATGACAACAGTGCGTAAATTTTCAATGTCGTGAATGAGTTCAAGCCCAAGTGTTGCTTGACCAGCGATGACTGCAAGATCGTCATAGGGGTGACAAAACGCCATTCCGGTTTCGTGTGCGCGTTCCATGGCCTGAGCAACGGCATTATCAAGAGACTCGCCTCCTTCGGAAGCTGTTGCACCGTATGCACGACAGGCAGCAATTTTCGAAAGCGATGCTCCGGAAGGGACGAAAATTTCACACTTCACGCCATGTGCTTTTGCAGCAAAAGCCAAAGCGCCTGCGTGGTTGCCGGCGCTTCCGGCTACGACACCATGCTGGGCGCTTGCCCCGAGCGTCGAAAGCTTGTTGAGCGCCCCGCGAATTTTGAATGAACCGGTGCGCTGAAGGTTTTCAGCTTTCAGCACAACGGTGCCTCCGCAGAGTTCACTTAAGGCAGCCGATGGGGTGATAGGGGTGTGTTTCACATAGGCACGCCCCGCGTCTGCTGCAGAAAGAATGTCTTGTGGAGTGATTGTTGTTTCGCCCATCTGCACCTACCGTAGCCCTATGCGTGCAATCCTCATTGCGAACAATGGCGACGCCGACGGCGGACATGTTGTTGCTGCCTTCCAAAACATGGGGTATGTCTTTACTCAACTCACACGAGAAGAATCAGACCAATGGCCACTTTTAGGTGACGATGTGCAATTAGTGGTGTCGTTGGGCTCCGATTGGTCGGTCTATTGGCCGGAAGTGGCACACCATGTGCGCAAAGAGAGTGAACTGCTGAGAAGTGCCCACCAGGCGGGAATCCCCCTGTTGGGGGTCTGTTTTGGGGCTCAAATACTGGCTTTCGCCCTTGGTGGCGAGGTAAAAGCGGCTCATCACGCCGAAATTGGGTGGTTTTCAGTGGACTGGGAGCCTGAATTCACCCAAAAAATGCCCGATTTTGCCCAAAAACAGTGGTTTCAGTGGCATTACGACATGTTCATCCCCCCTGCAGAAGCCCAGATCTGGGCAAAAAGCTCCGCTGGAGTGCAGGCATTCCAGTGTGGTCGGAGTGTTGGCGTCCAGTTTCACCCCGAAGTGACCCCGGCAGTGGTGCGGCGGTGGTCGCGGGTAGGTACAGCAGCTGGTCCTATCGAACTTCAGCAAGCGGGCATTGACCCCGAGACCTTGCTCGAAGAGACTGCCCGCCGGGCCGACACCTATGCGAGTCAGTGTGCAGTGCTACTGGAATGTTTTGTTGCTCAAATGCACAAGTAACAGCCTGAAATCTTGCTGGGAACGGGCGATGGTTTCCTCTCAAATGCACGTCAAGTAGTAGTTTCGTATGCGATGTCCGACTTCTTGCGTTCATATCTCACTGTGTTTTGGTTTGGGCTCCTTGCTTTTGCATTGGCGGGGCTCTTGCTGTGGGTCTCGTCGCTCGTGCGGCCGAATCACCCCACGCGTGAAAAATCAATGCCGTATGAAAGTGGTGTAGACCCAGTTGGCGAAGGCTGGTCGCAAAGCCAAATTCGCTATTACGTTTTTGCACTTTTGTTCGTTGTCTTCGATGTTGAAGCAGTCTTTTTGTTCCCATGGGCAACACAACTCGAGCGTTACGGAACATTCGGGCTCATTGAAATGGGCGTCTTTGTAGTCGTTTTGCTGCTGGGGCTTGTGTACGCGTGGCGTAAGGGAGTGTTGCGGTGGGTATAACAACACAATGCATGCCTAGTGAATTGCGTACTTGCAGAACAAAAAAGGCGAAGGGCTAAAAATATGGGACTCGTAGAACGTGGTCGGCTACCCAAGCCTCTTACCTCACTTTTCAACATGGGACGCTCGTACAGCTTGTGGGTGTATCAGTGGGGTCTGGCATGTTGCGCCATTGAAATGGGCGCCGCCTTTGGCTCGCCGCGCTACGACGTGATGCGTCTGGGTGTTATTCCTCTCCCTGCAAGCCCACGACAAGCAGACCTTGTGGTGATCTCGGGAACAGTGACCGACAAAATGGCTCCTGCTATCAAGCGTTTGTACGAGCAGATGCCTGAACCAAAATACGTTATTTCAATGGGAAGTTGCGCGAACTGTGGCGGACCTTATTGGGACAGTTACTCAGTTACTAAAGGCGTCGATCAAATTATTCCGGTCGATGTTTATGTTCCTGGTTGCCCACCACGACCAGAAGCACTTCTCGAAGGAATCGTGTTATTGCAACAACGCATTAAAAATGAAGATATGGCTGCGCGCTGGCGTGGTGACGGATACGTCGCTATGAACCGTGATGCTGCAGCTGTTGCCGAACGGAAAGGTGAACCCGTTGTCGTCTCCCGCTGAAGCAACTCCGCGTCAAGATCAGATGCGTGAACAATTACTGAGCGATGTAACGGCTTGCTTGGGCGATGCCCTCGTAGAGTCGCACATCAACGTTGGCAACGACCTGTGTGTACGTATCGCTACCGATGCATGGGCAACAAGCGCTGCAGCATTAAAAGCAAGTTTAGGTTTCGACTACTTCTGCTTTCTTTCAGCAATCGACTGGATGCCATCTCCTTTTGGAAAAGGTGAAGAAGACCCAACTGCAGAACGAGAAGAACGCAGCACGGAAATCAAACAAGGCCTTGCTGGTGGCGAAACACGGATGCAAGTTTTCGCTCGTCTGGTGAATCACCGCACTCATGTGGGAATCACCATGAAAACCGATGTTCCCGATGCGGCTCCAGAAGTTCCTTCGTGGGTGAGTGTTTTTGCTGGTGCAAACTGGCATGAACGAGAAACTCATGAAATGTTCGGCATCTCATTTGCGGGTCACCCCGACTTGCGCAACATGTACCTGCCTACCGATTTCGAGGGGCACCCATTACGCAAAGACTTCCCACTGCTGTCACGCATGGTGAAACCGTGGCCTGGAATTGTCGATGTAGAACCACTTCCTGGTGGCGGCGATGAAGATGAAGCGGAAGGATCAGCACAATGACAATGATTGGTGATCGTCAACAGTTGGCTTACATTGCCTCGCAAGCAGCAGATGCGCGCGTCAACGTAGAACTCGAAACCGAGGGGATGACCCTCAACATTGGGCCACAACACCCTGCTACCCACGGCACGCTACGCATCATTGCTCGTCTCGACGGTGAGCAAGTGTTGTGGGCAGAACCCTCATGTGGGTACATGCATCGTGGTTATGAAAAGTTGACCGAAGTGCGCACGTTCCCACAAGTCACTGCACTCGTCAACCGCATCGACTGGCTCGGCAGTTTTGCAAACGAAGTGCCATTTATTTTGGCAGCAGAACAGTTGATGGAAATTGAAGCACCACCTCGTGCGCAACACATCCGAACCATTTTGTTTGAGCTTTCCCGCATCGCAAACGTCTCGCTCTTCCTTGGAGATCTCGGAGTACAGCTCGGTGCAATTACTCCTGTCTTTTTTGCATTCCGCGACCGCGAATATGTATTGAACCTCATTGAAGGTGCAACCGGCGGACGCTTCCACCCCAACTTCGACCGTATCGGTGGACTCAAAGACGACCTGCCAGCAGGTTGGATTGATGAAACGCGTGCAGTGATGAAAAAGATGCGGAAGTTCTGCGACGAAATTGAGAACTTGCTTTTCGGCAACGAAATCTTTGAATCACGTACTCGTGGTATTGGTGTCATCCCCCGCGATGTTGCATTGCAGTACGGCATGTCAGGTGCAAACTTGCGCGCAAGCGGTGTCGACTGGGACCTCCGTCGCGATCAGTCACTGCCAATGGCATGGGACAAGGTCGATTGGAAAGTATGGACACACAACGACGGTGACTCGTACGCACGCTGCTGGGTGCGTCTCCAAGAAACACGTGAATCTACCTACATCGTTGAACGTCTCTTAGACACATTGCCCAGTGGCCCTGTCATGACCAAAGTGCCACGCATCATTAAGGTGCCAGAAGGCGAAGCGTGGATATCAACAGAAAACCCGCTCGGTGAGATGGGTTATTACGTTGTGTCGAAGGGCGACCTCGGACCTTTCCGTGTGAAGATCCGCTCGGCAAGTTTCAACAATATTTCCATCGTGCCGTGGCTGTTGAAAGGCGTTTACGTCCCCGACATCATCACCATTCTCGCTTCGTTGTACTTCATTCTCGGAGACATTGATCGCTGATGTACGCCTTACTTTCCAGCATCCCTTATTGGGGGGAAACACTTTTGCGCTTGCTTGGCGGCGCTGTTGCTGTTCTTTTGCCAGCAGGAACCATCGTCTATTTGTTCTTGTTCAAGATGATGTCGTTTATGCAAAGCCGTCTGGGGCCAATGGAAGCAGGGCCATACGGCTCAATGCAACTCTTTGCTGAAGTAGGCAAGTGGCTGCAAAAAGAAGATCTCTTGCCAGAACGCGCCGACAGCTTTGTATTCAAGATTGCCCCGCTCATTGTTCTGGCAAGCACGTTCCTGCTTGTTGCTGTTGTGCCGTTTGGCCCCGATGCATGGTTCACCAACTTCGAGACGGGTGTGTTTTATGCGCTAGCAGTGTCGTCAGTTTCGGTACTTGGCATTTTGATGGCGGGTTGGTCGAGCGCCAACAAGTATTCGTTGCTGGGTGGCTTGCGTGCAGCTGGTCAGCTCATCGCCTATGAACTGCCAATGATCCTCGCGGTTGTGGGTGTTGTCATTCAGGCCGGCTCAATGAATTTGCAGAATATTGTTGTTGCGCAAAATGCAGGCAGCATTTTTGGCTGGGATGGTTTAGGTAACCCTTATCTCCTCACGCAATTTGTTGGCTTTCTCATTTTCATGATCGCTGTACAAGCAGAGTTAACTCAAACTCCTTTCGACATGCCAATTGCTGAATCCGAGTTGGTGTCGGGTTACATGACTGAATACTCAGGTTTCCGATTCCTGATGTTCTTCATTGGTGAATTCGCAACCGCTGGTGTGTTTGCGTTCATCGCGTCGGTGCTTTTCCTTGGTGGTTGGGGTGTTCCTTTCTCCTGGTTCGGATGGACAGGAATCGACGACGTCGACAATTGGATGAACATCGGCGGACCACTCATCATGCTCACGAAGATGCTTGGTTTAGTTTTCATCATCATGTGGGTGCGTTTTAGCTACCCGCGTTTCCGTGAAGATCAATTGCAACGGTTTGCGTGGAAGGTTCTTATTCCTGTTTCGCTCGTCAACATCATGGCGACGTCAGTTTTGAAGGTTGCGTTCTAATGGCAAAAGTACCCGGATTATTCAAAGGCCTCGGAGTCACCTTTGGCACCATGGTGGAAACCATCACCAAGGGCGCCAATACCGTTCAATACCCGCACGTAAAGGAAGCACCCCCAGTGCGCGCTCGCGGAGTGATTGCACTCCACGAGGGCAACTGCACATCGTGCATGTTGTGCGTACGTTCGTGTCCAGACTGGTGCATCTACATTGAAGGACACAAAGAACTTGCTCCGCCACGCCGTGCCGGTGGCAAGCCTCGTGCAGTCAACAAACTCGATCGTTTCGACATCGACTATGCATTGTGCATGTATTGCGGAATTTGTGTTGAAGTGTGTCCGTTTGACGCGCTTTTCTGGAGTCCTGAATACGAATACTCTGAGCCACGTATCGCCGACCTCTTGCATGATAAGGCGAAACTCGGAGAGTGGATGGAGACCGTTCCAGCAGCGCCTGAATTAGAAGTAGGCGCCGACAAGAAAGGCAAAAAGTAACCATGGTTGCTCAAAACATTGCCTTCGGAATTATTGCCGCCATCATGGTGGTCGGAGCATTACGTGTAGTCACTGTCAACAACGTGGTACACGCAGCGTTGTGGTTGGTGCTTGTGCTCGCAGGTGCAGCAGCTCAATATATTTTGCTCACTGCAGAGTTCGTTGCAGTGACACAAGTTCTTGTGTATATCGGCGCTGTGATGGTGCTCTTCTTGTTCGGCACTATGTTGACTCGGGCCCAGTTAGGTAAAGAAAAACAACTCAATAACTCAACGTGGTATCTCGGCATTCCAGCCTCGTTACTTCTCTTGGGTGTCATGATCATGGCGCTGACCTCAAGTTTTGGCGATGAAAAACTCCCAACCGACTCTGAACTAGTGAGTACTCAAGCAATTTCAGATCAAATTTTTGGGCCGTATTTGCTGCCGTTTTGGGCGTTGTCATTTGTACTACTCGTGGCCGTGATCGGCGCAATCGTTTTGGCAAGGAAGGACTAACACATGTTGGTGAATCAGTTCCTCATCCTTGGTGCAGTTCTTTTCTGCATTGGCGTGTACGGAGTCATTGCTCGCCGCAATGCGGTCATGGTCTTAATGTCCATTGAACTCATTTTGAACTCAGTCAATATCAACTTCCTCGCGTTTGCTTTGCGCAACGGCAGTGTCGATGGCCACGTATTTGCGTTGTACATCATCGCTGTTGCTGCGGCTGAAGTAGGAGTAGGTTTGGCGCTCGTCCTTCTCGTGTATCGCAATCGGAAATCAATTGCGCTCGATGAACTTTCGGAAATGAAGGGTTAATGATGTTTGCAGAGGCATCAACAGTGGCTAACAAAGCCTTGTCGTCAGGCTGGTTCTTAGAACACGCCTTCATCATTCCTATTATCCCGGCAGTAGCTTTTGCCCTCATCATTTTCTTTGGCAAGAAGCTGCCAATGAAAGGCAGTGAGCTCGGCATCCTTTCCATGCTTGCTTCGCTTGTCTTCTCAGTTGGCGCGGCATTGCAATGGATCAGTCGAGTGAATGGTGCAGCCAAAGAGCAGTACGTCGAACCCGTCATTCGTTCCTGGACTTGGTGGGATAGTGGCGGCTTTGAATTTGGTATTGGCCAACACATCGATGGCCTCTCACTCACCATTTTGGTAGTGGTTGCTTTCATCTCTTCTTTAGTGCAGATCTATTCACTTGAGTATTTGCGCGGAGACCGCAGGTACACACATTTCTTTGCCTCACTCACTTTGTTCTCGGCAGGAATGTTGAACATGGTGGTTGCAGAAAACATGATTCAACTCATTTTGGGTTGGGAAATCATGGGGCTTTGCTCGTTCATGTTGATCGGGCACTGGTGGGAAGAAGGCGCAAATAGTCGAGCAGCACTCAAAGCCTTTTTCACCACACGTACCGGAGATATTGGTCTCTTGGTCGGAACCAGCGTTTTATTCTTCAGTGCCAACTCATGGACACAAGAAAACTTGGGAGTTTCAGGGTTCAGCATTCGTGGACTTTCTGCATGGGCGTTAACAGGCGACCCAAGCCATGCCGCAATCACCGTTGGTGCAGTTGCGCTCTTCATCGCTTGTATTGGTAAGAGTGGTCAGTTCCCGCTCCACACGTGGTTGCCCGATGCCATGGCGGGGCCAACTCCTGTCAGTTCGCTTTTGCATTCATCCACCATGGTGGTTGCTGGTGTATTCCTCGTTGCCCGGCTCTACCCAGTGTTCTTCGAGGGAATGAATATTCTCGGCAGCGGGGTGAACCTCATCACGGTGATTGGCGGAATCACCATCGTTGTGGCGGCCGCACTTGCATTTGTACAAACCGACATTAAAAAGGTGTTGGCGTATTCCACAGTGAGTCAGTTGGGCTACATGATGATGGGTCTTGGCGCAGGTGCATGGTTGCCTGCGGTATTCCATATTTTCACCCACGCATTTTTCAAAGCATGTCTCTTCTTGGCTGCAGGCTCAATTAGCCATAGCGCATCGCATCACTCCTTTGAAATGAAAAAAGATATGGGTGGGCTTCGTAAGTTCATGCCTATTACGTTCACCACGTGGATTATTTCCACCCTGGCGTTATGTGGTGTGTTCCCGTTCGCGGGTTTCTTTTCCAAAGACGAAATTATCGACAACGTCGGGCACAACGGTTACACGGTATTCATGGTTGTCGGGCTCGTTGGTGCCTTCATGACTGCTGCGTATATGACGCGCGCAACGTACCTCACCTTCTTTGGTGAACCACGCGGTGCTTCTGCTGGCGAATCACACGATGACCACGGCGATGCACATGCAACACATGACACGCACGATGCTCATGACTCTCACGATGCACATGCAAGCCATGGCCCGCATGAAAGCAATCTCTTCATCACCGTTCCGCTCATGATTCTTGCCACCCTTGCTTTGAGCGCTGGTCTCTTCAACGCAACACCGTTTGGCAAGAGCTGGGAGCGCATGGCGAAGTGGGTAGAACCACGCTCAGTTGTTGTGGAAGACATAGCGCACGCATCTGTAGGCGAAACGCGTTTCGCTCCCTCAGCATTGGCCGCTGGAGACAGTGCCCACAAAGATTCAGTATGCGGAACCAGTACTCCCGAAAAAGGGATCTGTTACGCGCCGAAACTTGATCACGCTCCTTTCAAATGGGCGAAGGGAGCAATGTCAGTGTTCATTGTTCTCATGGGAATGCTCATCAGCTGGCTCATTAGCGTGCAGATGTACACCAAAAAGGCTGGCTTCTTTGTTGGGCTCACCGGTCGCAATAAGTTGCTTGCGCTGGGGTACCGCTTCTTGGTGAACAAGTACTACCTCGATCACCTTTATGAAAAGGTTATTGTGCACGGTATTGCACACCCCATAGCAAAAGCTGCTTACTGGGTGAACCAAAACATTCTCGACGGCATCGTCAATGGTGCTGGTCTTGTAACGCGCCGCGTTGCAGGTTGGGTTTATCGCAATGTCGACCAGCGTGTGGTTGACGGAGCAGTAAATGGTTCTGGCGCAGTTGCGCGTGGAACTGGAAATGCATTACGTCCGGTGCAGTCCGGAAAAGTAAGTCAGTACGGGGCCTTGTTATTTGCTGCTGCAGCAGTAGCCGGACTCGTACTCATCATTGTGAATACCTGAGTTTTAATACGTAAATAACATCAACAATTGAGGAGCTATACGGCATGGACATACTCCGTGACCACAACTGGGTGCTAAGCGTCGGCACCTTCTTACCACTGGCCGGTGTGCTGGTGATGTTGTTCATCCCTAAAGCGGAAGAGCAACTACAGAAGGCCGTTGCACTGATCACTGCACTAGCAACGCTTGGCGTTGGTGTGTACACCCTCACGTTGTTCAACTACGACCGCGCTGGAGAAATGCAATTTGTTGCACAAACAAATTGGATATCTGTCATCAAGAGCACGTATTACATCGGTATCGATGGAATCAGCTTGCCGTTGTACATCTTGTCGATGGTCATCACCGTGCTCGTCATGATCTACAGCTGGGACCACATTCCCTCTCCAGGGAACCCGAAAGCATTCCTCATGCTGATGCTCGTTTTGCAAACGGGTATGGCCGGAACCTTTATTTCGCAAGACCTTATTTTGTTCTTTGTCTTCTTTGAACTTGTTCTCTTGCCGATGTACTTCATGATTGGTGTATGGGGTGGCGAGAACCGTCAATACGCATCTCTTAAGTTCTTCTTGTACACGATGTTTGGTTCGGCTTTGATGCTGGTTGCATTCCTCGCGTTGTTCTTCAAGACCGGTGCAGAAAGTTTTGCTATTCCTTACCTTGTAGAAAATGGCGGCGCGATTGCCAAGAACACTCAGGTGTGGATTTTTGCGGGAATGTTCATTGGTTTTGCCGTCAAGGTTCCGATGTTCCCCTTCCACACATGGTTGCCCGATGCGCACACGCAAGCCCCAACTCAGGGCTCTGTCATTTTGGCTGCGGTACTTTTGAAACTCGGAACCTACGGTTTCATCCGCATTGCCATTCCGATGTTGCCCGATGCAGCTATCGAGTGGGCTCCGTACATCGGTCTCCTTTCAGTGATCGGAATCATTTACGGTGCACTGGGTTGTTTGGCGCAAACCGACATGAAGCGACTGATTGCATTTTCATCAGTAGCCCACATGGGCTTTGTGATGTTGGGTATTTCCACGCTCACCTCATTTGGTATGAATGCGGCAGTGTTTGGCATGGTCGCTCACGGTCTCATCACCGGCATGTTGTTCTTCGTTGCCGGAAGTGTGAAAGAGCGCTATCACACCTTGGAAATTGCTCGACTCAGCGGCATGTTGAAGCAAGTTCCGCACCTTGCCTGGATTCTTGGCTTCTGTGTCATGGCGTCACTCGGTTTGCCCGGACTCGCCGGATTCTGGGGAGAATTCCCCGCCATTTTGTCGGCCTACAGCCCGATGGAAGGTCTCTCAGAGACAACGTTCCGCATCTATATGGTCATTGCGGCAATGGGAACTGTGCTCGCAGCTGCGTACTTGTTGTGGCTCTTCCAGCGCACAGCTTTTGGTGAGCCAACGGCTGAATTCGGTGGATCCACATCAGATTCGCATGGCCACGATGATCACTCCGATCACGACGACGCACATCACAGCGACATTCATGACGTGACTATTTACGAATGGGTGGCCTGGACACCGTTGCTCATCGGCATTGTTCTTTTCGGTGTGATGCCGAACTTATTGTTCAAACTCATCGACCCGGCAGTTGCCGCAATCGTTACTCAAATCGGAGGCTAACGAAGTGCTCTCCACGCTCTTTGCTGCAGCAGACTGGGTTGCACCAACAATCGATTATCACGCCATTGCGCCTGAAATCATTGTTGCTGCCGGAATTTGTGTTGTCTTACTTGCCGATCTTTTCATTGCCGATCGCAGTAAGTGGCTGTTGTCAACAGTTGCAGGCTTTACATTGCTCGGTGCGTTCATCCCTGTTCTGACGCTTGCATTAAGTAATGAGGGTCCTCGCTCGTTGTTTGATGGCCGCTATGCCATCGACGACTTCAGCCTTGTTTTGAAAGGCCTCTTTTTACTGAGTGCCTATGTCATTGTGCTGTTATCGACAACGCATATTGAAGAGGGCGACTATTACCAAGGCGAGTATTGGGTGCTCATGTTGTCGAGCATTTTGGGCATGATGATGATGACCTCAAGCCGCGATCTCATTTCAATCTTCGTTGCGCTTGAGTTCCTTTCCATTCCTGCCTACATGCTTGCCGCATGGCGTAAGCGCGATGCAAAAAGCAATGAAGCAGGTGTGAAGTATTTCCTCTTGGGCGTGTTCGCTTCTGCAGTGATGCTCTATGGCATGTCGTTGCTCTACGGTGTAGCAAACTCCACCTTGTTGTCTGATCTTGCATCGGAAATCAGCGGAGATCTCACAGCGATCCGCGTTCTTGCTGTGGTTTTTGTTGTGGTGGGTTTCGCCTTCAAAGTGTCTGCGGTTCCATTTCACACCTGGGCCCCCGACACCTACGAAGGTGCGCCAACGCCAGTCACCGCGTTTTTATCTGTTGCTTCAAAAGCTGCAGGGTTCGTCGCTCTTGTGACTGTGCTTTACGTGGCTGTTCCAGGAGCAGCAGATGTATGGCAACCGCTCATTTGGATTCTTGCCGCTCTCACTATGACTGTTGGCAACGTGATGGCGCTGCGCCAAACAAACATTGTGCGTATGTTGGCGTATTCGTCAATTGCGCAAGGCGGATTCATTTTGATGCCACTTGCTGTTGCTGCAGAAGGAAATTCCAGTGCCGCAGTACTGCGTTCCGTCGTGACGTATCTCATCGTGTACGCCGCAACAAACCTCGGAATGTTTGGCATTATTTTGGCAGTGAGTCGCAAGACCCGAAGCGGAGAATTGGCATCGTTCGGTGGGCTCTTTAGCTATGCACCTGGCCTTGGAGCTCTTGCAACAATTTTCCTTGCGTCGCTTGCCGGAATCCCTCCACTCGGTGGATGGATTGGTAAGTTCTCGGCGTTTCAAGCGGTGCTTGAAGCCGGCACCTCATGGGGCTATGTACTTGCGGTCATCGGTGCAGTGAACTCTGTTATTGCCTTTGGTTACTACGGAAACGTGATGCGTGAAATGTGGATGCGTCCTGTTCCAGATGGCGATACATCGGCAATTGCCACACCAGCACCACTGAAGCTGGCACTGGGTATTACTGGTTTAGCAACACTTGCTCTTGGCATCTTGCCTGGCGTGGCATTGCATTTCGGTGATATTGCTGTGTTCTCTATCTTCTTTAGTGCCTTTGGTGGCTAGTTCACTTCACGAAATCATTCGCGCAGCGGGTGGAGCAATTCCTTTTCGCGAGTTCATGAACGTTGCTCTTTACGGTGACGATGGATTTTACGCGCGTCGAGGAGAAGCAGGACGTCGTGGAGACTTCATTACTTCTCCTGAAGTAGGGCCGCTTTTTGCAGCGGTACTGGCACGAGCTCTTGATGCGTGGTGGAAGGAAATGGGTTCGCCAGAATCATTCACTGTGATGGAGGTGGGTGCTGGACCAGGAACCTTGGCTCGTGGACTCATTGCTGCTCAACCAGAGTGCAGCAAGGCGTGGACCTACGTAGCTGTAGAAATTTCCGAACAGCAAAGAGCCAAACATCCTTCTGAAGTCATCTCCCTTGCAGAAATACCAGAGGGGAAATTCACGGGTGTCGTCATTGCCAATGAGCTCCTCGACAACCTTGCCTTTGATCTTTGCGTGTTCGACCAAGAATGGCGTGAATCATGGATTGCGATGAACGGTGATCAGTTGATTGAGGTGTTAAAACCTTTGAAAGAACCATCACCGTTTTTGCCAGCTTTTGCTAAACATGGTGCGCGTGCACCGGTACAAAGAGAAGCGCAGGAATGGTTGCGAAACGCACTGCAAAAATTAGAGAGTGGTCGCGTACTCATTTTTGACTATTGCACTCCGCTGACCGCTGTGGCGGCAGCACAGCCGTGGCGCGAATGGCTGCGAACATATGTTGGCCATGAAAAAGGCCAACATTATTTGCAGATTCCTGGGCACCAAGACATCACTACACAAGTGATGATTGATCAACTGGCAGCGGTCAAAGTTCCTGAGTCAGTGCGCAGTCAGTCGCAGTTTTTGCAGCTGTGGGGAATTGATGAACTTGTTGCTGAAGGCAGGGCTGCATGGGAAGCTGCTGCTGCGGCGCCTAATCTTGCTGCGATGAAAATGCGCTCGCGTATCAGTGAATCTGCTGCGCTTTTAGATCCGAGTGGTCTCGGCGCTTTTACTGCTCTTACTTTTACTCCGTAACCCAATTATTTGGGGCGCACCACTTGGTTGGCCAGGATGCCGATCTTCAGCCAATTAGTAGGATCTGTACGTTCAATGCCGGCCATGCCAATGAGTGCTAATCCCATTGCCAAAGCAAGAAACATAGAGGCCAGCATTTGTGTATCGAGAGAGGCGTCAATGTCCCCTTCGTCTTTTGCATCGTCAATGATTCTCACGTACAAAGCAAAATGCTCACGCACCCGCGGGGCAAGTACGTCGCGTGCAAGTGGGTCACGCCACGATGCGTAGTACGTTTCAACGAGCAATTTCTGGGCGTTGGTGAAATCGTCGTCGTCGTGATTTCGGGGAATGAGAGAGGCAATTTTCACTAACCACGGCGCACTGTTGGCAGGTAACTTTTCGAGCGCACGCACGTTGGAGAGTAATTGCGCATCGAAAGCATCTTCAAGCGCGGCGCGGAAGAGCTCTTCTTTGTTGGCAAACCAGGTATACACAGAACCAGGTGTCATTTGAGCACGATCTGCAATTTCCGCGAGTCGTGCTCGTTCAAAACCAACTTCAGCAATTTCCTCTGTGGCTGCTGCTAACAGGCGTTCTTTACTCGCTAACGCCCAAGGCCGACGGTCACGGCCATCAACGTTGACGACGTTCTTCTCGGTGCGACCAGGCGCACGCTTCTTCGCTGCCTTCTTCGCGGGTACAGACGCTTTCTTTACCATTGCTCCAACTTAGTACGTCTGTTTCGTTCTTTAAACACCCTGTAGAGAGGGCTACAGTCGGAAGGGAAAGAGGGGGCATATGAGCGAAGCGACTGATTCACCAAACATTTCTGACCTGTTGTGGGAGCAGCGCAAGTTCCCTCCGAGCGCGGCATTTCAGGCCAATGCCTTGGTGTCTGAAACCCATCTGTACGACATTGCGAGCGAAGACTATGAAGCGTTCTGGGCGACACAGGCAACTGAGACGGTCACTTGGAACAAGCCGTGGAACACTATTTGTGAGTGGAAAAGCCCATATAGCAAGTGGTTTATTGGTGGTGAACTCAATGTTGCATATAACTGTCTCGACCGCCACGTAGAGGCCGGTAACGGGAGCAAAGTAGCTATTCACTGGGAGGGAGAACCTGGCGATACGCGCACGCTCACGTATGCATGGTTACTCGATGAAGTACAAAAGTTTTCGAATGCTTTGAAAGGTCTGGGAGTCCAAAAAGGCGACAGAGTAAATATTTATTTACCGATGATTCCAGAAGCAGTGGTAGCGATGTTGGCATGTGCGCGCATTGGTGCTGCACACTCCGTTGTTTTCGGTGGTTTTAGTTCGCAGGCCCTTGCCGACCGTATTAACGATGCTGAGGCAAAGGTCCTCATTACTGCAGACGGCGGTTACCGGCGTGGTGAAGTTTTTCCACTCAAGCCACAGGCCGATGAAGCAGTGAATTCAACTCCAACAATTGAACATGTCGTTGTAGTGAAGCGTGGTGGTAACGACATCACGATGCGTGAAGGCCGCGACCATTGGTACCACGATCTCATGGCTGTTGCAGAACCAGTATGTGTTGCTGAACCAATGTCGAGTGAGCAACTGCTCTTCTTGCTGTACACCAGTGGTACCACAGGAAAACCTAAAGGCATCATGCACACAACGGGTGGGTACCTCACACACGTCAGCTACACGCACAAATATGTTTTCGACCTCCACCCAGAAACCGATGTGTATTGGTGCACAGCAGACGTGGGGTGGATCACCGGTCACTCATACATCGTGTACGGGCCACTTTCAAACGGCGCTACACAAGTCATTTATGAAGGTGTCCCGAATTACCCAGAGAACGATCGTTTGTGGAGCATTGTTGAAAAATACAAAGTGAGTATTTTCTACACTGCGCCTACTGCAATTCGTACGTTTATGAAATGGGGTGTGGAAGAACCACAAAAACATGACCTCAGCTCATTACGTGTGATTGGCAGTGTGGGTGAACCCATCAACCCAGAAGCATGGATGTGGTACCACGAAAATATTGGTCAAGGTCGTTGCCCTGTTGTCGATACGTGGTGGCAAACCGAAACCGGCGGCATCATGATTAGCCCTTTGCCAGGTGTAACAACAACAAAGCCTGGCTCAGCAACGTTTCCTTTGCCGGGAATTGGCGCAGAAGTAGTTGATGAAAAGGGAGATGTCATCACACGTGGTGGTGGCTACCTTACGCTCACGCACCCGTGGCCAGGAATGCTGCGAGGTATTTGGGGTGACCCCGAACGATTTCAAGAAACGTATTGGAGTAAATTTCCTGGTCGCTATTTTGCTGGCGATGGCGCAAAGTTAGATGACGATGGTTATCTCTGGTTGCTTGGTCGCGTTGATGATGTCATGAATGTTTCAGGACATCGTATTTCCACAACAGAAGTAGAGTCGGCACTTGTTTCACACCCGAGTGTTGCAGAAGCAGCAGTAGTGGGTGCAAACGATGCAACGACAGGGCAAGCAATCATTGCGTACGTGACGTTGCGCGGCGGTGCATCGGTTTCAGAAAATGATTTACGTAATCATGTAGCAAAAGAAATTGGTGCAATAGCAAAACCAAAAGCAATTTTCTTCACACCTGATTTACCAAAAACGCGTAGTGGAAAAATCATGCGCAGGTTGTTGCGTGATGTTGCCGAAGGAAGAAACTTGGGCGATACCACCACACTTGCCGATGCAAGTGTGGTTACTGAATTGCAAAAACGTGCTGCGGAATCAAATGAAGACTAAAAACTTTTAGTCGCGGAAATTTTCAAACTGCAGTGGAATTCCCAGATCTTCACTTTTGAGAAGCGCCATCACTGCTTGTAGGTCATCACGTTTTTTTCCGGTCACACGAACTTGCTCGCCTTGTGTTTGGCTGGAAATTCCCTTCGGACCTTTTTCTTTGATGAGCTTGTTGATTTCTCGGGCCTTGTCGGAACTAATGCCAACGGCGATGGTCACCACTTGGCGCACGGTGTCGCCTGAGGCTTGTTCAAATTTTCCCCAGTCGATGCCCTTCAATGAGAGTCCGCGCTTCACGAACTTTTCTTCCAACAACACGCGCACGGCCCGTGCCTTTTCCTCGCTGATGGTGCGGATGGTGATGATGAGCTCTTTTTGCTCAATATCGGAGTTGGTGTTTTTGAAGTCGAAGCGGTTCACCATTTCCCGTTGGGCCTGATCTACGGCATTACGGAGTTCTTGGCGGTCTACTTCTGAGACGATGTCGAAGGAAGGCATGGTGGAAACGCTAGCGAGCCTGTAACCTTCACGACTCATGGGTCGGTGCCCGAGCGGCCAAAGGGAGCAGACTGTAAATCTGCCGGCATAGCCTTCGAAGGTTCAAATCCTTCCCGGCCCACAAATACAACGAAAAAGCCCTACTTTTGAGAGAAATCTGAAAAGTAGGGCTGTTGTCTTTGTGGCCTAGCGGGGTCGCTCATGGAGCAGGCACTCCATCACGGCAACATCGAGCCAGCGGTTAAATTTTCGGCCGACCTCGGTTTCTACCCCCACGAGGCGAAACCCACATTTTTCGTGCAGTGCCCGCGATGCCATGCCACTTGCCTCAATTCGGGCAAAAACGGCGTGAAAACCCGAATTTTCGGCAATATCGAGCAAATGCTCCACAATCAGGCGTCCGAGACCCCGGCGGGTGAGGGAACGGTCGATATAGACCGAATCTTCCACCGAAGTGCGGTAGGCAGCACGCTCTTTGTAGGGCGATAATGAGCCAAAACCAAGGATTTGGCCCTCCCTATTCACCGCGACAATGGCGCTAAATGCCCCACTTCGGGCACTCAGCCAAGCTTCCTGATCGGCTAGTGAGCGCGGAACAAGGTCAAAAGTTGCCGTCGTATTTTCCACTTCGTGGTTATAAATCGCGGCAATAGCTGCAGCGTCGGCCACGGTGGCAAGGCGCACCGTGATGCCGTCAGATGAGAGGGGGGAAGAAGCAGGAAAAGACACTCCCCTTGAAACTAGTCGTGTGAAGGCAGGGGGCGGGTGACATTTGCGCCGATAGCATCACAAACCGGCTCGGGTTTCCGAGTCACGCCCTCTTAGCTCAGTCGGCAGAGCGTTTCCATGGTAAGGAAAAGGTCGTGGGTTCGATTCCCACAGAGGGCTCCGCCATTTGGCGGTGTCCAAGTCATTGTGCTGCACAAAAATGTGTTGCGCGAAACGTGTACACCAAAACAATGGTGATTGGATCGGTCCTCACCATGGCGGCGTAGCTCAGTTGGTCAGAGCATCCGGCTCATAATCGGAAGGTCATCGGTTCGAACCCGATCGTCGCTACCAATCACATCAATCATAAAAATAATTTCCACAGCAATCATCACACAACGTAAACGGAGTAATCAGAAATGTCTAAGGCAAAGTTTGAGCGTAATAAGCCTCACGTGAATATTGGAACGATGGGTCATATTGACCAT
>Ga0208592_1000002_pt1 | contig 90558 bp, 85 predicted proteins | sample LakMenE18May10ns_FD_150712 | JGI IMG/M metagenome (GOLD analysis project Ga0208592, IMG submission 150712) | Freshwater microbial communities from Lake Mendota, WI - 18MAY2010 deep hole epilimnion ns (SPAdes) | ecosystem: Environmental > Aquatic > Freshwater > Lentic | place: Lake Mendota...
CAGTCTTTAACCTACGTAAAACTTGTCTTGATGTTCGGTCTCTTAATTCTTCCAAATTGGTAGCACCCGCAACATTCCATATTTTTCTTTTTCCTGCCATAAATTGATAACCTTGACAATATCGTATTGCGTAAGCCATCCAATTTTGGGAAACCGGACTCTCAATAAGAGATAATAGGTTAAAGTAATTCATCGGACGATTTGTCATAGGTGTCCCCGTTAACAACCACACTCTTTCACAATTTTTAGCAAAACTATTAACAAGTTTAGTTCTTGCCGCTTGTCCATTACTCACATAATGAGCTTCGTCCAAAATAATTAAATCAAAATTTCCTTGAGTGATTAAAGATTCTGTTTTACCTTTAAGGTCGTAAAAATTTTTAAGGATATCGTAATTCACAATCACAAAATCGTGTTCTATTGAGAAATTCTTACCTTCAGAAATATAAACACTTCTATCGGTATAGTTCTCAATCTCTCTTTGCCAGTTAATCTTTAGGGATGCCGGACAAACAATTAATATTTTCTTCGCTCCCGTTTCTAATGCGGCGATAATGGTGGAAGTTGTATTATGAGTCACAATACCGTGCTCAACAACATATAATTTGTCCGGAGAATCAACCGAAATACAAACACAATCATCCTCACCAAATTTTTCAATATTTTTAATGTATCTACCGGTTGGGTATTTTTTAGGGTCAATATACCTTTCCGATTTTCGTTTTAATCGAAACGGATTCATACCAGAAGGTAACTTAATGTTTACCCTATATGATAGTTTTCCTTTTAATTTTTGACCTTTATATGTATAAGTTGGTATACGACTCCTAACTCTCGCAACCCCCCCAAGAGTATGAACAATTTCAACAACATCATCACACAATTTTTTAGACACCGTCGAATATTCTGTTCCGTGAAAATTATTGTTTTTACCTAACATACAGTGACCATCAGTATCCATTAACCCTTGTAATATAGACAATCGATTCTCAATGGAAGAATATTTATAAATTTCGGGAATAAATTTATTATGTGAACGAGTATGTTCAATCCCCAAATCAAAAAGTGATGTTCCTACATTAATATAACCGTTTCTTTTATTATCTTGAGGTTTATTTTCTTTTAATAGGAAAAGGTTAAATAACTCATCATAATCGTCCTTATGTAGTGAAAAATTAATATTTTTATTTTTAAATGACCCATCACCCAATCCTAAACCTAATAAGTAAGGGTCTATTGGTAAAACATCGTTCCGTTCAAAACGAATTGGTTTAACTATTGGTATTTGCCATTTATTATTACCGTTCGATGATTTATAGTAAGTTTCTATTTCATAATCTCTCGCTGAATTAACACCTTCACCCTTTATTAATATTTTACCCCCCTCAAACATTTGTTTTGTGGATAATACTAATGATTTTTTTATTCTATCGTTTTTTCTATTTTTACCGTAATTTGGTGAAGACACTGACCATAAATGTTCGTCTCCCGATAAAATCGAAAACTCGTCATTAAATGTTATTTTATATGTATCTTTTTTTCCTTGAGGAAAAACTCCGGTAACTTTACATTTATTACCATTAGAACCAATAACCTCGTCACCAATTTCAATATCGCCCATAGGTTTCATACCTGACGGCGTATATATCAATGTTTTTGTAGGTAAAAACTTACCCAAACCCATATCGTCGGCTAAAATAAATCTTTTTGAACCGGCAAGTTTCTCAATTGCAAGTTTTTGATGTTCAAGTGGGGGACGATTAGAATATTTTTCATAATCAACCACAACATCTTTAATTGTGTGTGTTTTAATTAAAGCACCCTTCGGTAACCAAAATTCGTTAATAGTTTCACCAGATAGAACTTTACCCCAAATATGATACGATTTTTCTTTCTCAACTAATAACTTTTCCACCCATACTTGTTCGGGAATATTTGTCAATAGTTTTTCATCGGCAATTTTTTTGGCGAAGTAGGGGTCTAAATCAACCCATCTTTTAGCTACCTTTGGGGTTACTTCGTGATAATTTATTATGTAGTCAGATTGTGCCCGAGTAGGGAAGAATCTTTTATTAGTTTCCTTTTGATGTTTTAATTTTAGGATATAGTTATTTGCTCCTTGATAAGTGTCAAGAAGAGATATTGCTCGTTGTTCTACTGTTAAATTAGAATTTTCAGATGTATTGTTTTCCAATTTTATTCTTTTAGTAGAAATATAACATATTTTATAATATTTATCAAGATATGAGAATGAGACAAGAGATATTAGACAAATTAATAAATAAAATGATAAAACACATTAAACCTAATGGTGTGTCTGAACTTATTTATACATTAGAACCTACTGACGATACTGGTGAAGAATATTATATGATGGTAACATATGTAGTCCCTGATGATAGTAAATATTTAAAAGTTAATCCAGATACTCAAGCAATCCCCATAAGGTACAGATATGAGTGGAATCGTGAAATACAAAAGACTATAAAAGATTATTTTGGTATTAATGTTATAATTAATAATTCAGGTACTCGTTCGGAATCCGAATACAAAAGACGAAAACAATATGAATAATAAAGTGCCCATCACAAGAATTGGAAAGTTCTTTGGAGCCGAAGATTTTAATTTAGAGGTTTCATTCGGTCAAGAATGGTTACACGGAGACATGAATTTTACCGTGGTTCTATATCGTATTGATAGATACAAAACCAAGACAGACGACATTTACGGAGAGGCGTCAGTTGATAGTATTAAGTTTCACCCTCCCGTTGAACTCAAAGGTTATGTCCAAATTTTGGCTCCCGAGAACAAATATTTGGGGACATCAAAATTAGACCAAATGGAGCCGGGTAATATGAAACTTTCTGTTTATCAAAGAGATTTGGATGAATTGGAAGTTGATATTAGTTTTGGTGATTATATCGGATACTATGAAACGGAAGATAAAGTAAGGTATTATACGGTTAATAATGATGGAAGGGTGACTTCAGATAATAAACACACAATCGGGGGGTATAAACCTTTTTATCGTAGTATTATTGCTTCACCGGTAATGAATAATGAATTTAGAGGTCTATAATGAAAATATTAATAACAGAGAGTGTATTAAATTCAATTATTGAAAATTGGTTAAATAAAAATTATGGAGATTTAGAAAGATTTAATCGTACTGAATTTAGAGAAATTTATTTATCTAAAAATGGGAGGTTTAAAATTATGTATAATTTGAGAGGTAAACAATTATATATTGTTCGTGAAATATGGGATTTTATTAGTAATATGTTTAGTTTAGATTATGAAGAAACGGGAAAATTTTTATTGAATTGGTGTAATGATAAATTTGGATTTAGAGCAAAAGTCTTTTATAGAGTAGATGAAATATGAAAATATTAATAACAGAAAATAAATTATATAGAACAATATATAATTATCTTGAAGATACTTTTGATGTAAGTAACATAGATTATTTTCATCCAACCACATGGAATGATGATGAATATGATGATGAAGAAAATCCATACATAAGAGAATATTTTTATCATATATATGAAGGTAATTACGACCAAGATGGTGTTGCTTTTGTATATATTGAAGAAGAATATTATTCGGACGACGAATCAACTAATTCTTTTAGGGAAAAGGCACCAATATTAATTGTTAATGATTATGAAAAATTAACCAGCATATTTGGTAGTTATTGGATAGAACCTATGAAAGAGTGGTTTAAAGATAACTTTGATTTACCAGTAAAAACAATTGTATCCGACTAATGAAAATATTAATAACAGAATCTCAAGCAAAAAGATTATTTGAAATTTATTCAGATAACGATTATATCGGTAAAAAAGTTATGGTGTATTATAACTTACATAAACATACATTTTCAGTTAGATATAATAATAAAATAATTTTACATTCTGATTATGTTAAATTAGAAAATGTTGAATTTAGAGTTAGACCTGGAGGAAAAGACCGAGTTCGTTCTGAAAAACAAAAAAATGTTCATGCGTTTGTAATTGGAACTTTAATGGATTATTGTGAGTTCCCTTGTGAGAATTTACCGGAAGAACCTAACAATAATATTGTTACCTACAACCCATACAAGTATAATTCTTATGTTATGAAAGACACCGAAGAACCTATATTTCACGCCAATGAAGTGGAAATGATTAATTTAAAAAATAAAATTTTTATAACAAAATAAAGATGCCATTACCAAACAAAATAAAAAAACATATTCCGTTAACATCCTCAAAAACTCTTTTACCAAGAAGAGAAGAACTTTTGGATAAAATTAATAAAGACGGAACTTTCCTACCAAAATCAATTTTACATGCGGATTTGGATAGGGGGTTTTTGGATTTTGTTAAAAATGATTTAAAAACCGTTGTTGAGGGTAAAACCATATCAATGGTTGATATTTTGGTTACAACTCAAAATTGGTCACAATTCACAGAAACTTGGAATTTACAAAATATAGATAAAAATGTTGAGACCCCATTTATAACCGTAGTTAGAGTACCCGAAGTTAAATATGGTACAAATCCCGCAATAGTTTATAACATACCAAACAGAAAACAATTTTTTTACGCTCAAGTACCAACTTGGGACGGACAAAGACACGGGTCGGATATATATAAAATACCTCAACCAGTTCCTATTGATATTTCATTCGTTGTTAAAATTATTTGTAATAGAATGAGGGAATTAAATGAATTTAATAAAAATGTACTTGAGAAGTTTGCATCAAAACAAGCTTATACATCAATCAAAGGACATTACATTCCAATCGTTATGGGAAACATTTCGGATGAATCTGTAATGGAACTTGAGAAAAGAAAATATTACATACAAAGTTATGATTTCACTGTACTTGGATTTTTAATTGATGAAAATGAATTTGAAGTTTCTCCGGCAATTTCTAGATTATTACAGGTTGTGGAACTTGATAAAAATACAACAAAAAAACAAAAAAAATTAAATTCAAATCTAAGTAGTACAACTTTAAATGTTTTATTTACTGAAAATAATAATATTATTTCACAAATTTTTGATTATACCGCAGACTTAAATTTGGGTAAATCAATTAACATTGAGTCGTTTGATGTGTTCATTAATAATGAATATTATGGGTCTGATTTACCTCAAATACAAATCAACACAAACGATGTTTTAAAATTTATTGTGGTTAAAAAAGATGAGACTAAAGAGGCGTCAATTGTTTTAGAAAACCATTTAATTTAGTCCTCACCATAGATATCCTTTTTAGGAGAACACTTTTCAACAATTAATCTTTCCAAGAATCTATACATTTTGATTCCATTTTTTTCACAATAATTTTTAAGAATTTCGTGGGTTTCTATCGAAATCTTTAAATTTTTAATCTTTTTAATGTCTTTATCCATAGGTAGAAAAAAGGTAGAAAAAAGTCTACCTAAAATATAAATAGTTCGCACAAAGTAAAGTCTTTTGTTTTTTTTCAGAATATTTATCAATAAAAATAAATTAATAAATAAAAACAACAAAAAAAATGGCATCAAACAGTAAAGTATTCGTATCTCCTGGAGTATATACTTCTGAAGTTGATTTAAGTTTCGTAGCCCAAAGTGTGGGTGTAACTACATTAGGTATTGTTGGTGAAACCTTAAAAGGTCCTGCCTTCGAACCTATTTTTATACGAAATTTTGATGAATTCTCGGCGTATTTTGGAGGAACTTCCCCTGAAAAATTTATAAACACACAAATACCAAAGTATGAGGCGTCCTATATCGCTAAAGCATATTTACAACAATCTAATCAATTATTTGTAACTAGAGTTTTAGGTCTTTCCGGATATGATGCGGGACCATCTTGGTCAATCACAACAAAAGCAAATGTAGACCCAACCACAATAGATTTTTATTGTGATGTTCCAACAATAGTTGATTGTGTTGATGGTTGTGAAAGTTATTTAACAACATCATACACATATACTTTTTCAGGTTGTAACGATAGTTTATCATCTATTAGTGTGATTGATACGGATTTACCTAATTACTTATTAAATAGGTTAGATTTACCGTATGAATTATTTGATGGTAGTATATCAACTCTTAGGTCAGATATTAACAATTTAATATTTAACTCTATTAGTGGAGAATCAAATAACGGTATTTCGTATTTTGGTACAATACCAACAGACGTATATACCGGATTAACCTCTTATTCACCATCAACAAATGTGTTTGGTGTTGATAATGTTAGTTCAGATTTTTCAGATTATATGGCGGCTCAAAACGACCCTTGGTATTATTCATTGTTTGATAACATTGGAAGTGGTTCTTATACAGGGTCATCTTTTTATAGTATTGTAGATTCATTAGTTCCAACATTTACCTCTTCAACCTGTTCAACTTTCTTTGAATTTAGTGTGGGTGGATATGTTTTATCATTTGATGATTTGTCTCTTTCAGGAGGAACAGGATATTCTGTGGGTAGTGGTACAACAACAACTGATGGTTATGGTGTTGGATTAACTGTTAGTGTAACAGTTGATTCAGGTCTTGTAACCGGAGTAACCATTAATACACCAGGTACCGGATATCAAGTTGGTGATACAATTACTATAATACAAGGAGGTTCAGGAAATGATGCTCAAATTGTTATATCAGATTTAAGTGCTACAACAATTGGTAATATAAACTACAACACTTATAAAATAGATGTTATTGTTCCGTCGGGAATAGATTTATCAAACATTGTTTGTGGATTTGAAACTTGTGTTCCTGACGAAAATGTAACAATCTCAGCAACAACTCAAACAAGTGGTGAAACGGATAATGATTTCTCTAACGGATGTTTAGAATATGTATTACTTTCTCAAGATGGTTCAACCGAAACTACTTGGACTGTTTGTGTTCAAATTGAAGTACCGTGTAATGTTAATATTAACGGAAATACTGGAACACCTAATACTGGTACAACTAAATCTTGTTATTCGGGAACAGTTTTTGGTGAAGTATTTGTTTACACGGGAACTTCTTACACAGATTTTGACGATTTAGTTATTGCAACTCTTCGTTCAAGAGGTATAGCGACTTATGGTAGTGATGACGGAGCAGTTTATGAAGTATCAGGTTTAACAGATGTATCAATGGATTGTACTTTGACTTATTCAGGAGTAACTAAAAACCCATTTTCAACCTTTGGTTTAAATATTACAAATAAAGATGGTGAGTCATATTTCTTTGAGACTTCATTACAAAATTCGGATTCTAAATATATTAGTAAAGTTTTTGGTTCATCTAATTTCGCAAAACCAAGAACAACAGTTCCGTTATTTGTAGAAGAAAGATATCAATCTTTATTAAATTATGGATATAGAAAAGGATTTATTAGAGGTTTAAATTGTGATTTAACATCTTTACCAAACGCTAGACAGGGTGTAGACCCAACATCAATCGCTTGGTACTTGGAAAAATATCAATCACCAACATCTCCATGGGTTGTTTCTGAATTAAGAGGTAATAAAGTTTATAACTTATTTAAATTCACAACAATTGCTGATGGTGACTCTGCTAATACAGAGGTTAAAATATCTATAGCAAACATTTCATTTAATAACGGAACTTTTGATATATTAGTTAGAGATTTTTACGATTCCGATAGTGCTCCTGTAGTTCTTGAAAAATTTACAAATTGTAATATGAATCCTAATGATAATTCATTTGTGGCTAAGAAAGTTGGTACTATGGATGGAGAATACGAATTGAATTCTAAATATGTTATGTTAGAACTTAATGAAGATGCTCCGGTAGATGCACTTCCTTGTGGATTTTTAGGGTTTAATTCTAGAGATTATGCGGGTGTTAAATCACCATTCCCAATCATAAAAACTAAATATGATTATCCTGGTGAGGTTGTTTATAATCCCCCATTTGGATTAGGTTCAGGGGCAGATGACGCAACTAGAAGTGGTGGTGACAATGTTAGAAGAACTTATCTTGGTATTTCAGATAGTATCGGTATTGATGCTGATTTCTTTGGATATAAAGGTAAACAACTACCATTAGATGTTTGTAATGATACAACAGGTGATGATTGGTCAACTAGAACTAAAGGTTTCCATATGGATAAAGACGCTAATAGTATCTTAATCCCTAATACTTTTGCAACAAGTGGTACACCGGCATTCTATGTTGGAGACGCAACATTCACAAAAGACCCTGATAACGAATCAAGTCCTTACTATAGACTATATTCTCGTAAATTTAGTTTCCTTGTTCAAGGAGGTTTTGACGGGTGGGATATCTATAGAGAATACAGAACAAATGGTGATACATTTGTATTAGGTAGAAATGGTTACTTACACGGTTCTTGTCCATCAATTAAATATCCTACAGCAACAGGTTGGGGAGCATTTAAACAAATCACGGTTGGAGACAACAGTCAAGATTGGGGTAACACTGATTATTACGCATATAAATTAGGTCAACAAACTTTTTCTAATCCTGAGGCGGTTAACATCAATCTTTTTGTAACTCCAGGTATTGATTACCTTAACAATTCAGATTTAGTTGAAAGTGCTATAGATATGATTGAGAACGATAGAGCGGATTCGTTGTATATCACAACAACCCCTGATTACAATATGTTTGTACCATCTACCGGAGACCAATTAGATTTAATCTATCCTCAAGAAGCTGTAGATAATTTAGACCAAATAGGTGTAGATTCTAATTACACAGCAACTTACTACCCTTGGGTATTAACAAGAGATAGTGTTAATAACACTCAAATCTACTTACCGGCAACGGCTGAGGTTACGAGAAATTTAGCATTAACTGATAATATTGCTTTCCCTTGGTTCGCTGCGGCGGGTTACACAAGAGGTATTGTAAATGCGGTTAAAGCGAGACGTAAACTAACTCAAGAAGATAGAGATACACTTTATCAAGGTCGTATTAACCCGATTGCTACTTTCTCTGATGTTGGTACTGTAATTTGGGGTAATAAAACTCTTCAAATAAGACAATCGGCTTTAGATAGAATCAATGTTAGAAGATTATTACTTCAAGCTCGTAAATTGATTTCTGCGGTGTCTGTAAGACTATTGTTTGAACAAAACGATGCTAAAGTAAGACAAGACTTCTTGGACGCTGTTAATCCTATTTTGGACGCTATCAGAAGAGATAGAGGTTTATATGATTTCCGTGTAACAGTATCGTCAGACGCTGCTGATTTAGACAGAAATCAAATGACTGGTAAGATTTATATCAAACCAACTAAATCATTAGAATTTATAGATATTACATTCTATATTACTCCAACCGGAGCTTCTTTTGAGAATATATAATTAAAATTGTTATGACTGACCGGTGAATTCCGGTCGGTTGTAATATAGCCATACAAAAATATATGTTAAAAAATAGAAAATTAATAGAAGGTATTGATGAAACAGGGGCTCCTGATGAAAAATACTACGCATTTGATTGGGACGACAATATTGTATCTATGCCAACTAAAATCGTATTAAAAGATGAAGATGGTGATGAGGTGGGTATGTCAACTGAAGATTTTGCGGAACACAGAACTGAAATTGGTAAAGAACCTTTTGATTATGAAAACCATAAAATTGTTGGATTTGCCGACGAACCATTTAGATATTTTGGTATAAAAGGTGATAAACAATTTATTGTTGACGCTATGTTAGCTAAACCAGGGCCAGCTTGGCCTGATTTTGTTGAGGCAATTAACAACGGGTCAATTTTTTCAATCGTGACTGCTAGAGGACACACTCCATCGGTACTTAAAGAAGGTTGTTATAACTATATTGTTTCTAACTTTAATGGTATTGATTCTGAAGAATTAATAAAAAATTTAGAGAAATATAGAGATTTGGCAGATGAAGAAGAAATCTCTAAAAGTGAGATGATTAGGGAATATTTAAATTTATGTAGATTTTACCCAGTGACTTTTGGTGAGGGTTCCGCTGTCAACCCAGAAGAAGGTAAAATTAAGGCATTAAAAGAATTTGTAGAATATGTTAAAAAAGTTTCTAATCATATCCAGAAAAAAGCATTTTTAAAAAATAAGATAAGTAATTATTTTATACCTAAAGTAGGATTTTCAGATGATGATGTAAGAAATGTTGAAGTAGTTAAAAAACATTTTGAAAAAGAACCAGAAAACATAATTAAAACTTATTCAACAGCAGGAGGAATAAAAAAAGAATATTAAATAAAAAAACTAGTAATAAAAATCTAGTTAGTTATGCTTAATTATAATTTTTAAAGTTTTAAAAGTAAATAGAAAAAATTTTAATTGAGGATATTTATAAGAATAACAATAAAATAAAATAAAATTAAAAACAATTTAAAATGGCTGATTTATTAATGAAAATGCCCATACCGTATGAACCTAAAAGACAGAATAGGTTTATTGTTCGTTTTCCATCTTCTTTGGGAATTAATGAATGGTTTGTTGAAACCGCGGCTAGACCACATATTACAATTAACGCAACAGAAATTCCTTTTCTAAATACTTCAACATATGTTGCTGGTAGATTTACTTGGGGAACAATTAATGTTAAGTTTAGAGACCCAATTGGACCTTCAGCGTCTCAAGCTCTTATGGAGTGGGTTAGATTATGTGCTGAATCTGTAACAGGTAGAATGGGATATGCTGCGGGATATAAGAAAAATATTGATTTGGAAATGTTAGACCCAACAGGTGTTGTTGTGGAAAAATGGATTTTAGAAGGTTCGTTTTTAAGTGATGTTAACTTTGATTCATTAGGATATTCAACCGATGCTCTTGCGTCTATTACGGCAACAATTCGTATGGACCGTTGTATATTAGTTTATTAATTTTTTTACATACCCTTTACATCCAAAATAAAAATCCATATATTTATCGTGTAATACGGTAATGTATGGATTTTACTTTTTTCACAACAAATAATAAGTCGGGATATAAGACAACAGAAAAATGGTTGTCAATTAACCATCCTCAATTATATAAAAAAATAATAGATTATTCTATTGATATCTCTTTGGATTTAATTTTTAAAGAAAAAATATGGTTTTATTATAATAATCTTTTGGAAAGACCAAAATGTGTTACTTGTGGTACGGAATTAAAATTTAGAAATAGATTTGATAACCCATATGGTGAATTTTGTTCTTTAAACTGTATTAATGGTAATAAATTAGAAATGGTTAAACGACAAAAAGAAACCTTTCAAAAAAAATACGGGATTGACTTTTACCCACAACACAAAGATTTTATAACTAAACAAAAAAAAACCAAGTTAATTAACTTTGGTGATGAAAATTATAACAATATAGAAAAAAGTCAAAAAACTAGAATTAAAAAATATGGAGATAAAAACTATAATAATATTGAAAAAAATAAGAAAACTTGTTTAGATAGATATGGTAATGAAAATTATAGTAAAACAAATAACTACAAAAATAAAATAATTCAAAGTTTTAAGGAATTATATCCGGATATTAATTTTATTGACATTAAAAAAGAGTCTGTAAGTATCTTATGTCCTATTTGCAACGAGGTTTTTGAATCGTCAAAACAATTATTATATGAAAGACATAAAAGAAATTATATTATTTGTACTAAATGTAATCCTATAGGTTCTTCAAATAGAAGTGGATATGAAAATGAAATTTGTGAGTTTTTAAACAATTTTAACATTGATTATGAAACAAACAAAAAAATACCGAATAAGAAAACTGAAATGGATATATTTTTACCAAAGTTTAATATTGGTATTGAAGTGAACGGGGTTTATTGGCATAATGAATTATTTAAAAATAAAAATTACCATTTACAAAAAACTATTGATTGTAAAGAAAATGAAATAAAACTTATTCACATTTTTGAAGATGAATGGTTATATAAAAAAGAAATTGTTAAATCAATATTAACGGGTAAATTTGGATTAATTAAAAATAAAATTTATGGAAGACATTGTGAGGTAAAAGAAATTACATCAAAAGTATCAACCAAATTTTTAAATGATAATCACATACAGGGGAATGTTAACTCAAAAGTAAAATTAGGGTTATTTAAGGACGAAACACTAGTTTCTGTTATGACATTTTCAAAAGGTAGGATTATAATGGGGGGTAAAGAAACTGAATGGGAATTAAATCGTTTTTGTAATTTATTAAATCATAATGTAATTGGTGGGGCATCAAAATTATTAAAATATTTTGTTAAAACATATCAACCCAATAAAATTGTTTCGTATTCAGATATTAGGATATTTGACGGGGGAATGTATGATAAATTGGGGTTTAAAAAAATATCCCAATCAAAACCAAATTATTGGTATGTTGTTAATGATTTACGAAAACATAGATTTGGGTATAGAAAGTCAATATTAGTTAAAGAGGGGTTTGATAAAAATATGACGGAACAAAAAATTATGTTTAATAGAAGAATATATAGGATATATGATTGTGGGAATATTAGGTGGGAATATATTATTTAATGTTTATTAAAAAAAGATGTTAACTATAATTATATATAAACAATAAGTTATATGGAACAAGATTTAATTAACGCAGCGACTGAAAATTTTTCATTACCACACGACATAGTAATGCTACCTTCTGGTGGGATATTTTACAAATCAAAAAAGAAATCTATCAAAGTCGGTTATTTAACCGCTAATGATGAGAATTTTTTAATGGGGGCGTCTCAAAATAATAGTAATATTATTATGACTTTATTAAGAAATAAAATTTATGAGCACGATTTAAAACCTGAAGAGTTATTAGATGGTGATGTTGAGGCTATTTTAATTTTCTTAAGAAATACTTCATTTGGTCCTGAATATAATGTAAATTTAGTTGACCCAAAGACATCTAAACAATTCCCATATACAGTAATTCTTGATGAATTAAATATTAAGAAAACTAGTGTCCAACCAGATGAAAATGGGTTGTTTACTACAAAACTACCTAAAACAGGACATACCGTAAAATTAAAACCTTTGTCTTACGGAGACATTCTTAATCTCTCAACATTAGAGGAGTCTTACCCAGTGGGTAGAACAGCTCCTGTTGTTACTTGGAGATTAGCTAAACAAATTGTGGAAATTGACGGTAATTCAAATTCTGGTGATATTTCATTATTTGTTGATTCATTACCAATTATGGATTCAAAATATGTTCGTAATTTCATTAAAGAAAACCAACCATCATTAGACTTAAAACAAACAGTAAAAGCCCCTTCAGGAGACTTGGTAACTTTCGAGATTACCTTTGGGGTGGAGTTTTTTCGGCCTTTCTTCTAATTACCGACAACTTCTAGTAGAAGAATATTATTTACTAGCTAAATTTATTAGAACATCATATAATGATTTTAACATCATGCCAACCTATATGAGAAAATATTTAATTGATAGAATAATCGAAGACAATACGCCAAAACAAGAATAATAAAATTGTTGTTGGCGTATTTATATATAAACACAATTTGATATGGCAGATATAGACGATAAGGATGGTATTATAGGTTCATTCAAGCAAACTATTAAAGAACTTGGTGATGCCTTTTATACTAATTTAGACCCGACAAACATTAAAGACATTTTACATCAGGTAGATACTGCGGCATCTCAAGTTATGACAACTATGGGTGTTAGTAATCAAAATTTGATTGCTATAAAAGCGTCTATGGGTGATGCGGCAACTAGTGTTGCGTCGTTAGGTGGTCAATTTAGTGATATTGTTGACATACAAACTAAAGCCGCAACAACTTTAGGTAGAAATTTAATACTTACATCAGAATCTTATTCTAAATTATATGCCGCTCAAAAAGTATCTGGTCAAAGTATTGAAAGTATTACGACAGGGTTTAAAGATGCGGGGTTTTCTATGTATGACGCGTCTTCCCAAATGGAAAAAGTTGTTTTAAAGGCGAATAGTTTAGGGGTTAATTCTTTAACAGTTTCTAAACAAGTTGTTGAAAATATGTCATCACTTAACAAATTTAATTTTGCTAATGGTGTTGAAGGTTTGGCAAAAATGGCTGCACAAGCAACCAGTTTAAGGATTGATATGTCAAGTACTTTAAGTATTGCTGACGGTCTATTTGACCCTGAAAAGGCAATTTCAATGGCTGCGTCAATGCAAAGATTGGGTGTTGCTCAAAGTGATTTATTAGACCCCCTTCGATTAATGGATTTGGCTCAAAATGACCCAGCGGAGCTTCAGAACCAAATTGCTAAAATGAGTGAACAATTTGTTCGGTTGAATAAAGATGGGAACTTTGAAATTATGCCGGGAGCTAAACGTCAAATGAAGGAGATAGAATCCGCAATGGGATTACCGGCGGGACAATTGGCTAAAATGGCTTTAGGTAGTGCTGAATTAGCTGAAAAAATGAAAGCTATTAAGTTTCCGGGTGGAGATATAACTGAAGACCAAAGAACTATGATTGCCAATATGGCGGAAATGAATAAAGGTACTGGAAAATATGAAGTTAGTTTTACAGGTGAAAAAGGTGAAAAAGTAACAAAAAGTGTTGCTGAATTAAGTAAACCTGATATAGAGGCTTTATCTAAACAACCTAAAACACTTGAAGATGTTGCCAAATCACAACTTACCCAACAAGAATCTATGGCAGCGTCATTGGCGACTATTCGTGATAGATTTGGGATGGCCGTTGCTGGAACAAAAGTTGGTCAGGCGGCATTAGATGCCCCAAGAGAATTATATAAACAATTAGAAAAAACTCTTAGTGCTGAATCAACATCTATTAAGACTATGAGACAAGGGATTGATAAAAATGTTGGAGGTATTTTAGAGGATTTCAACAAATTTATTAAAGGTGAATCTTCATTGTCTAAAGTTTTAGAGAGTTTACAATCGGCAAGTAAAAATATTCAACAAGGAACTAAAACAGCGTTTACTGATACTGTTGATAAAGCTGAAGAATCAATGAAAAATTTAACAACATCTCAAAATATTTTTATAGAATTAATGGTTAATTCTGGTGAAAGATTAAAAAAAGTGATTGAATCAATACCCCAAGTTAAAGAGGTAATTGGTAATCAATCATCAAATGTTCCAACAACAAATACATTAAGAAATGTTAGTTCAACAACACCTGGTGGAATGACAGAAATGAACACTAAACATACGGTTGATTCAAATGTTAATTTAAATATTAAGATAGATTCTAACAATCCAAATATTGACACGGCTCAATTATCGTTGGCATTGAAAGACCCACAAATGATTCAGGCGATTTATTCTATTGGTAAATTAGACCCAAATAATAATTTAACAACAAACAAAACGGGGTCTCGAACAAAACAAATGTTAGAGGGTTCATATGCTTAAAAATAAATATTTTGTCTATTTATAATAAAACAATAAAAAATGTCAGATAGTTCATTATCCTTTACTTCATCATCATCATTTAGAAATATGCTTATGGCTAAAAATTTAGCCGCGTATAGTGTAATGGGTGTTTATACTCCTACAACTTCTGATTTAAATTATGAAGTAACTTTATCTCAATCTCCGGTTATTGACTCCCCTAATGATTTAATTGCTAATACCCCGTATGTTTCATTATTATACCCATTAAATGAATATGGCCCTAATGGGGGTTTTAACACGGAAATAACTTATAATAGAGTGTTAGTGACTGATAATCCAAATCAAGGTGAATATAGTCCAAACGATACGGCATTAGATTTAGTTAATGAATTTTATATTGATGCTGCTTTTATAACAAACTCTTATGGGCCAGTAGGGGGTTATAATGATATGCTCATTGTTACAGATATACAAAATAACGGTAAATTATATTTACCTTATTGGGACCCTAGTAGTTTTGTGTCATCATCATATAGTCCATACGATATATTATATTCTAAAAACCCAAACGGGGATAATGGTTCATTATCTCAAGATTCGTATATTGCTAAATTAGGTGCGTCTCAATTAAATTATCTTTTCCAAGAAAGAATAGCTACTGAACTTATAAAAAATACAGTTGGGAGAGTAAATTTACAATCATTACAAGACCCATTTGAGGTTAGTATGATGGTATCTGGAAAACAACCATTAATATATAAAAATTGGAAAATTACGGTTCCGGAAAATCCTGTAATTGCTGCAGCAGATTTTGCAACAAGATTGGCTGGTGCTTATTGGCCGGTTTCGTTAATACCGGGGGATTATTTTGATGATAATAATGAAAATAGTCAAACCAAACAAACCTCAACGGCATTAAATGTAATTAATCAATTAACAGGAGGATTTTTAGGCCCAATTTTAAATATAAGAAGAAACCCCTCTGAAATATTTTTAAATAATACAGGTAATGGACAGCGTTCAGCCTTATTTGCAAATGTAAATTATAATAGATACCAACCATCGTATGATAAAAACTATGGTGGGTTATTAGGGGTTGCTCAAGGATTAGTTAATCTTGCCGTTGACCTTATTAAACCTAGTAATGGTACATTAATTGGGGGTTATTATGTTGGTAGTAAAACATCTGAACCTTCATCAATAACATCTCCCCCAAATAAAGTTCCGGTTAACGCTTTTGGACAACAAGAGTCATCTCCGGTTTATGGACCTTCAGAATTGGGTATTTTATTTGAGGGTAACGAAGGTATTTTAAAATTTGGTTTAGCCGGAAAATCATCTAGTGATGGTGGGGGTATTGACGGACAATTAGTTTGGACTTCACCAAAATACAAATCAAACGCCGGATTTCGTGCAACACCTGGTGGTGGAAGTGGAAGTTTAGATACAGAGTTTAATCAAATTAGTAGTAGTTTTGGTAGTTCTGAATCTACCAATATTGATTTTAAAGACACTTCAATATTAGACCAAACACAAAGATTAGTTAATTCGGCTGATAATGTTTCGGGGATTGCTAGATTAAAGCATGTTGGTAATGCGATTAATCAAGTTAGTAAAGTATTTCACGATGGATATAAAGAGATTACCAAAGGTTCACAGGTTCTTTCATATACAAATCAAACAACCGGTGAAAATGCTGGTATAGAATATTGTCGTGTGTTTACTAAAGATACACCGTATTATACTTATGCTGATTTACAAAAAACAGATGGTATTACAACATCAGGTAGAAGATTTACAAATTCTGTTTTAGATAACACTTATAATTTAAACATTGCGCCACTTTCTAACCCTGGTTCGACAAATATCATACCGGATGTAAATGGTAAGGGGGGTTATGCTAAAAAATATATGTTCTCTATTGAGAACTTGGCTTGGAGAACATCAAGTAGACCTGGTTTTACTTATGATGAATTACCAGTTTGTGAAAAAGGTCCAAATGGGGGTAGAGTTATGTGGTTTCCACCGTATGATTTAAAATTTAGTGATTCTAGTACTGCCGCTTGGAATAAACAAACTTTTTTAGGGAGACCTGAACCGATTTATACATATAAAGATACTACTAGAACGGGTAGTTTGAGTTGGAAAATGATTGTTGACCATCCATCGATAATGAACACAATTGTTAAAAAACAATTAAAAGGGAAAAATAAAGATAGAATTAACTCAATTATTGATTCATTTTTTGCTGGATGTGTCAAGTATGATATATATGAATTAGCTATTAAATTTAATACTATTCCTACTAAAGATTTATACACATATCAAAAGGCGTTAAGTAATCCTAATTTAACAGATGAAGAACTTAAAGGAATTAGTAAATCAATTTCTGCTGATAATGCCGGAACAAATGGTAGTTTAGCAACTAAAGAAACTAAAATAACGCCTGATACATCAATAGACAATTTTAAAGAAAAATATAAAGAATTTGCTTTTTATTTTGAAAATGATACTCCGGACCCAGATACAACAAAAACAACATCTTCTGTAAGTTATGAACAAACATACAATTCATATATAAATCCTGCCAACATTACAAAGTATCAAAATTTTGCTGATGGGCTTTTTAATGAAGGAGATTTTAATAGAAATGTAACGGAATTTTTTAATAAGGTCGTTATAGATAATTTTAACACAATTGCTGGTGGTACAAGTAATTTTATAATTGATGCTTATAATATTTTAAAAGAGAAAAAAGGTAAAATAACAATTAATATGGTTGGTTCGGCGTCAGCTCTCGCTAAACCGGCTTATAATACTAATTTATCTTTAAGAAGAAACGATTCGGTTGTTCAGTTTTTAACAAACTTTACTGTGGGGGAAGCCTGTTTAGGTCCTTTTATTAAAGATAAAACATTTATAATTAATCCACCACAAGGCGCGGGTGAAACAACTTTAGTACCAAAAACTTCATTGGGTTTGGGAAAACAAGTAAATTGTTCTGATAATATTAAGGATAAAAATGGTAAGGTGGTAAACCAAACCTCTGAAGTTTTTGCGGCAACAGCGATGGCGTGTAGAAGGGTGAAAATTAGTGAGATTAATGTAACTCCATCCCCAACTCCGGTACCTGAACCACCTAAAAAAGAGGTTCCATCAGTGCCTGAAAACATAATACCTGTTAAACCTCAACCTGTTGTTGATGTACAAAAAAGTATTAAAGAAGGAATTAGTAAACAAATTATTAGACAATTATTATCAGAATGTGATTATTTTGAGGTTATCCAAGAAAATTCCCCAATGGTGTATGACTCAATAAAAGAGAAAATTAAGTATTTTAACCCAGCGTTTCACTCTATGACACCTGAAGGATTAAATTCTCGTTTAACCTTCTTAAATCAATGTGTTAGACCTGGTGAGACTATACCAGTTATTGGGACAGATAACAAACCAAGACATAACGATGCGGTTAACACCTCTTTTGGGGCACCTCCGGTTTTAGTTTTAAGAATTGGTGATTTTTACAATAGTAAAATAATTCCTAATAATGTTGCCTTTACTTATGAACCATTACTTTATGATTTAAATCCTGAAGGTATTGGTGTACAACCAATGTTGGCTAATGTAACGATGAGTTTTGATTTTATTGGTGGTCAAGGATTGGCTAGACCGGTGGAACAATTACAAAACGCATTATCATTTAGTTATTATGCTAATACTGAAATATACGATGAAAGGGCTACAGCTACAGAAGATACATCGGCATTAGATGCTAAAGTTGTACAAGCGATATTAGATGCTCAACCAACGGCGACCGTAAATAATGTTGATAATAGTCTTTTAAATAATGGTGGAAACACCATTGGAAATATTTTAACAAATATACCAATCACTAGCGGTCAGACAGGACAAACCGAGTATTCGACAGTTATGGATAAAGTTTTAGACGCAACAAAAGAATATTATACAAATATCCCTAATCAATGTGATTCTATTATAAAATCTTACAATTATGGGGTGTGGCAATTAATGACTCAAGATAGATTATACAGTTTGGGTCATTTTAATATTGATGGAGGTAAATTAGATGTTCCTATATATGGTAAACCTGGCGGAGACGGAAATGTGAGTGTTGAAAATAAAATTAACACACTATTCGCAACTTTACTATCAGATATTAATGCGGACAACCCGTCCAATAAAAATCCATTAATAATGGGATTAGTTAATTATCTTTTCACTGATTCAGTTATACAAAAAGTTAAAACAAATTTAAATAACTATATTAACGATTATAAAGGAGAGTTTAGTAATGGTATTTTTACCAAAATACAAGAAATTACAACTCAAGAGGAAAGTATGGTTCAATATTTTAGAAAAATTAATTTACTTATAACTAAAACTGACGGTAAGATACTTGAAAATGGTAAACCTAGGGTGTATAATATTAAAGGTACTACAGAAGTTAATCCGGCTAGTTTATCTGGGTCACCTCAAACAACATATGCGGAATTAAGTATTGATTATAAATCAATTGGTGAAAGATTACAATCTTTTGATATATTTTTGAAAAGTCAAAGTGTTAAAATAATAACTTCTGATTATAAAGAACCAGGGTTATTTGGGGTTATATCGTCAAGTTTAGTATCTATTGAAGATAAACGACTATTTATGGTGTTGGCTCAAATATTTGGAAATAAAAATAAATACAACGATTTTATTAATAAAATTATATCAGGAGATTTGTTAACGGTTAAAAACCCATCAAACTTAAAAAATAAATTTGAAAAAATTTGTGATATTTTTAAGAAAAATGTGGATAAAGAATTATTGGAAGAATCCAAACATATTAAAAAGGTAAAAGAGTCTCCCGATTACACTAAATATGTTAATCAGTTTGTGTATCCTAAAGGTAAATTAAGGAAATTTGAATATACAACAATTCCGGACACAGCAACAGATGCTCAACAACAAAAAGATATTATGGCATTATATAGTGGTGTAAATTCTGATAGTGATAATAAATACTATGATGGTAAAATCAAATTTAAATAAAAATGGTAAATAAACAGTATTATAATAGATATAATGGGTTTTTAAATAATGGGGTGCAAAGTGTTGTTCCCTATGTTACTTTGCCATCAAAAAGTACTGATAAAAGATATATCTATAAAGTTGGACAGTCTAGATTAGATAAGTTATCCCAACAATATTATGGTGCCGCGAGTTTTGGTTGGTTGATTTTACAAGCAAATCCAATCTTCGGTGGTCAAGAATGGAATATTAGTGATGGTTCTATCTTGACAATTCCATTTCCTTTGATAGCTTCTCTACAAGATTATAAAAACGAGTTAGATAATTATTTCTTTTATTATGGTAGATAGTGGTGAAAATATATTAGTAGAGTTTGATTACAATAACATTAGTATTATTGACCCAAATAAGGTTATTGACTCTAATGGTAAAGTTAGTGAAAGGTTAGTTAAACAAGAAGATTTGGTTGTTTATGCCAATTTAGAATGTAAAGTAATCCCAAGAACTAAATTGGCTGTTGGTGTTGCGAATAATGACCAAATACAAACGATTTCTGTCGCGTCAATCAATTTTTTAAATCCTGGTAATAAAGGTTTTTTAGATAATAGTTATACTGACGAATTGACAGGTAAAGATAGTTTAAAAGGTGAAGGTAAAAACCAAGTAAAATTAGAATCAATAAAAAATCCTAATAAAAGTGATGATACTTACATTAGACAAACTTTAAAGGGTGTTACAGATAATGGAATGTTGGGTATTACTCAAATAACTATTAGACAAGGTTTAGATTTTTTACCACAAATCAATGTTAAATTAGAAGATGTTAAAGGTCGTGCCTTATTTGAGGGTGGTGATAATTCACCTTATGCCTCGTTTTTTAATTTACCTTACCCGATGTTTAATTTAACAATTAAAGGTTACTATGGTAAAGCGGTTAAATTATCTTTAATGTTACAAAACTTTACATCAAGATACGATACATATTCCGGTAATTTTGTTGTTGATTTAGTGTTTTACACCTATAAATACACAATATTGAGTGAAATAACTATGGGAGCGTTATTAGCTGTCCCCCATATGTATAAATCTAGAATTAGTGTTCAAAACAAATCGGTAACACCTTCAACAGGAACAGATAGTAAAACAACTAAAACGACTGATAGTGTTGTTGAAAGAGGTTTTCAGAAAGTAAAAGAAATGTATAGTGAATACAAGTCAAAAGGTATGATATCTGATGATTTTCCGGAAATTAGTTTAATGGAATTACAAAATAGACTTGAAAATTTTGTTAAAAATGTTTTAGATTCTTTTACTAAACAAAATTTAGACCCATTAACGGATTTAAATGAATATTCAAAAATTTTAGGTGAATACGACAAAGATGTTTTTGCTATGAATGGTGAGTCTTGGAGGTCTAAATATTTAGACACTGATAACTTTCTTGTAATGGACAATCCTGAAAAAACTAAAGTATATACTTTTAAAAAAGAATATACACCGGCTAAAAAGAAAGATGAAGCAATTAATAAATTAAAAGAATATATTACAAGTTATACAGAAAAATTAGAGAACAATAAAACTCTTGGAATACTTGGGAAGTATAAAATAAATAATACTGAAAAATCAATTCAAATACCAAATAAAATTACTTATGAGATTTTTCCTATAAAATTACAATCTGGTGATATAAATCTTAAAGAAACTTATAGACAAAGAAAAAAATTAGATGTTGAACCGTCGGAGGTACAATTAAAAGAATTTGAGGCTGAATTAATTATAGACAATGTTTTAAATAGTTTAGTGATTAAGACAGATGCTGGAAAACAAACACCAATTACTAATTATTTTGTTTTTGAAGGTACAGGTACTTTTGAGGATTTTATAGATAAAATGGGTAAGGATTTAAAGGCTTATCGAGAACAAATTGAGAATGAATTAACCGAGGCTCTATCAGAATTATTACAAAATAAAGATAATGGTATTGGGTTTGTCCCTAGTATTAGAAATGTTCTTGCGGTAGTATTTGCAAATGGTGAAGCCTTTTTAAGATTGATGGATGATGTTCATACTCAAGCGTGGAGTGTTAGAGATAATAATGATAGAAAAAAGGCGATATTAACAGGTGTTAGTTCAGATAATTTAACATCCGGAAATAATGCGACAGAGCCTGTATATCCTTGGCCTCAAATGATTGTTGAAACAATGACTCCCGATAAAGAGGAACAATTTGTAATTACATATCCTGGTGATAGAACGGTTATTAATCAGACTAAAGCGTATTTACCTGAATTATGGCCTGAAGTAGAATTTGTTGAGGAATTTGTTAAAGGATTCGTTCAAAGAAGTGAGAATCCACAACCATCTACACCTAACTCAAATGAATTAAGTGATGTGAAAAGAATATCATTGTCGGCAATTGAGTTTCCGGTAAGTAATGTTGTTTTTAGTAATAAGGAAGAAATTAAATATATGTATGAAATTTATGAAAGAATATTTTTAACATCTTATTATTCAAAATTAAGTAGATGTAATAGTTTTATTTCAGAATCTAATCAAATTTCGGATATTGTGTCTGAAGGTGAGAGTATAAATATAATTAATAGTTTATCTACTGATAATCCTTTTATTACTAAAAAATTAACTGAATATGGTATTAATGCTTCTAATTTTGAAATACTTTTAAGACACATATCAAATGATGGTATTGGTGAGAGTTGGCAAAATTATATACGAGGAATTTTCAACACATCTTACATTAAAAATTTAGTTAATAATTCAAGTTTTGAATTTATTAATTCTGGTATTTTGAATGATTCAATTTCACAACCATTAGTTTCATTATCAAATGAAAAGGCTATGGTTGATTATATTTCAGATTCAACAACCACTAATTCTTTTGATTTTAGTGATATCTACCCATTTACAGATTTAACTTGGTGTAATAATAAATTAGCTGATGGTGGAACTCTTATAGATGCAAAATCATCTTTTGATACTAGAAAAGTCTTAACATATAATTTAAATAAAAAAGTAATATCTAATTTTTTAGATACAACAAATGATGATACTAAAAGACCATTTACTAATTTTTCTTATAAAAATATCCAACAGCCGGTATTAAATAATCCTGATTTAAAAACTTTTTATAATGATAGAAAGTTAAAATCACAATTATTAACTGAAGGTAATTTAAATTACATTAATTATGATGGATTGGTAACTTCTTACCAAACAGTGTCAATGCTTAACACACCGTATTTTATTAACTCAATACAGGAAGGTGTGAAAAATTTTAGGAATGATAGTATAACACCATATGTGAGTTCGGCATATCTTTTCATTAATAGTTTACCCATAGCGACTTTAAAAGAAAAATATAAAACCTATGAAAATGATGCTGAAAAACCTTTAGATTATATTTTCGCATCTTTAAAGAAATTTGGGGCAATCCATAAAATGCCATACGCTTGGGTTCTAAAATTTGGGTCTGTTTACCATAGATATAAAAATTATGTGGAAAATGGTGTGGATATTATTAACACATCTTGGTCTGATTTTAAATATGTTGACAATTATGACCCAACAACCAAAGACCCAACAAAAATATATAGTTTAACTATAAACAATTCAAACATTGATATTGTTTTAGAAAAAAATAGTACATTAGGGGTTGAGACCTCAACATTAATTAATACTGGTTTTTACCCTAAATTAATTAATGATTTTAATGTTTTTTATCAGGGATTTGAAATTTATTCAGCGTATACAAGTACCGATATCCAAAACGGATTTAGTTCAGGTGTAACTCTTAACTATGTTAAAGATGCTATCATTGATATGGGTAAAGGTTTTGATGAAAAAAATCTTAACAGAAATTTAAGGGTGATTCCTTGGTCGGTTGCTATCAATACTTTTGATGGTAAGTTTACATATCTATTACCATCACAAGGGTCGTTAATTAATCAAACCAAAGATGAATGTATTACATCCAACAATAAATTAAAATATGAAATTAGTGGTAATACCGCAATGTATAATGGTTCAACTAGGTTATTTTGGACAGCCCCTAATTATGGATATTTTGATAATAGTAAGGTGGTAAAACCAAGTCCTCTCAATTACTTGAAAGAAGTGTTTTCAGGTCAAAGTAATCAACAAAACTTCTCAATAAATGGGGGTTCAACAGATTATAGTAGTATTGATGAAATATTTTCAGTTTTTGAGAAAAACATATTAGACGGATTTGAGTATGAGTTTTTAAAATTCTCAAAATCAATGTATGATTTTGAAGATAATTCATCGTATACATTATCAAATTCGTCAAACATATCTATAGGTGAATTTGAAACTGATACTGAAAAATCATTTAAGAATTTTCAGATGTTGATGATTAGTTTAATGAAAACCACAAAACTTACCGGAACAACACCAACAGATGTGATTATTAAACAACAACAAGAACAACTAACAACAATATCTAATATTTTAACTAAATTTATTAATACTGATGTTGTTTTTAAATACGGTAACCCGTCAAACTTTGATAAAAAATTATTTTATAGTTTTTCAACATATCAAATTTCTGACCCTTATACTTGGGAGAAATATAGTCTTACCACACCAAATACTTTACCGTATAGTGGTGGGGGAATCACTTTAAGTAATTCAAAAACAACTTATCCGACACAATGGAAAACTTTAGAGACTTATGTTGGATTTTCTGATGTTGATAAATTAATGTATAGTAATAATGGTTCATACATAACTGACTTTTTCATTGATTTAAATATTGCCTTTAATGTTGATAACATTAAGAATTTAGCACCTATTATAAAAATTTATACAACTCAAAAATTAAATGACCCCACTTTAAATATTTCAAAATTTACTATGTTGATGGATGAATATATCACATCTAATGAAACATTTAAAGGTAAAGTTATTAATAATTTAATGCCTAAATTACAGACAAAATTACCAAAAATTGTGACATCGTCTCAACAAACAATTAATTCGGTTTTAGAAGGACCGGCAACCAAAGTTGAACTATGGGAATCGTTTAAGGCAATTAATGATAAGTGGATATCAGGAAATGATTTTAAAACAAAAACATTATTTGAAGATATTATGTTAATTGATAGAGCAAGTCGTGATGTAGGTGATAAAATATTGGTGGATGTTATAAAATTAAAGGATTATTTGGCGACTATTAAGCCAACAATGTCAATGTTGGTGTTTGTTCAATCAATATTGGTCGACAACAATTTTGTAGTAATGAATTTACCATCATATGTTAATTTTTATAATGTGCAAGATGCTGTTAAAAATCCTAAACCAAGAGCGGAAGGTTCATTAGAATTTGCCAACACAATGTTTGGAACATTTTTAAATGTTGATTATAGAAACTCTTCGCCAAAATTAGTTTGTTTTTATGGTGGTAAACCAAGTGAACAATTAGATTTAAAAGATAATATTGATTATAGGTTTAGAAGTGATGCTTTTGATTTAAGACGAGCAAGTGATAATCCATTAGTTGAAAGTCAGATAGGTAAAAAAGATTGGGGTATGTCAAATAAAGTTGTTGGTTTTAATGTTGATATTGGAACTCAAAATCAATCCATATTCCACGGATTTCAAGTTGACCAAAGAGGAAGTACAGCAACTGCTGAATCATTAGAACTTTTAAATCAAATGGCTAATCAATCCGGAAATAGAAAAGCGTCAACACAAAATGTGTCTTTATTTAATTTATATAAAACCAGAAGTTATAATTGTACGGTGAATATGATGGGTAATGCAATGATTCAACCCACAATGTATTTTAATTTACGATATGTTCCAATGTTTAGTGGTCCTTATATGATTACAAGTGTTAATCACATAATAAGTCCGGGTTCGTTTGAAACAATTGTAGAGGGGGTTAGACAACCTATTGCGTCATTACCTAAAATAAGTGCTTACATACAATCATTAAAAACGACTTTATTAACAACAATAGTAAACAAAATTAAAGAGGATAAAGTTCCTAAAAAATCTGATAGTAATGTTAAAAAAGGTGATATTATTAGTCAACGAAATGAGGCTTTAGATAAAGGTTTAGATAATGATGCGACGGTTGCGTCGGCACAACAGACTTGTTCGGCGTCAACAAAATATAACACCTATAAAGTGGGTACCCCGAATAAAACAGTTATAAACTATAAAAATATTATTCAGATAATAAACACAAATACTAACGATATTAAATTAAGATATATTATATTCGCAATAATGTATTTACAATCAAGTAAAACTCAAGGATTAGAATCTTATGAACATAATTACGCAGGTATTGATATTAGTGAATTTTGGGGTGATGGTAGTTCAGGGTTTTTTAGTAGTTCAAAATACTATTATTGTTCACCTAAACAAATACCCTATGTTTATTTTGATAGTGCTAATAATCATGTTAAAATGTTAATTGCTAGGTTTGAAGGTAAATCCAGTGCTTTTGGGGAAACAACACCTGTTGATATAGCTAAATTCTATATTTTATACTTTAATGCTAAGAGTAATAATCAAAATGTTTATGATTCTATAAAATCAACTGATTCTGTACGATTAAAAAATATTGAATCTGAGATAGGCGAATCTATTTCACTTTATAATGCGATTACTAATAAAAGTTAAAAGATTAAATTTTTCACAATTAAATGATATTTATAAATAAAAGATTATGGACACAAAATTAATATTAGACAACTATTTAGGGAAAAAAGCTAGAAGTACCGAAAAAGATTTGGGAAATGGTTCTAAACAAGTTTGCGATTTAGACACAGGTGATTGTTATACAATTAGAATGAAAGATGGTCTAATTGAAAGAGTAGATAATACGATGACAACAAATAAAAAAATTCAGGTTGAAACATTAACCGGTGTAAAACAATTATTAAACGGATAATAAAATGAAAAAAATAGATAATCAAATATTAGAGGAATTGGCGAGATATAACTCAATCAATAATTATATTATGGAACAAGAGGCTGTTTTACCTCCACCACCAGGGTTAGACCCTGAAGAAGACCCTAACGCTCTTCCACCAGCGGACCCAAATGCTGTACCACCTATTGACCCAAATATGTCACCAGCACCTGCAGCGCCGGTTGAACCACAACCTGTAGATGTTGCCGCTGACCCCGATGTTGAAAAAGTGGGTGAAGAAGAAAGTAATACTAAAGAAATTGATATTACCGATTTAGTAAAATCTCAAAAAAATACTGAACAAAAACAAGAAGAGTATTTTAATAATTTATTCAGTCATCTAACGGATTTAGAAAGTAAACTTGGTGAGATGGACGGTATTATGAATAAATTAAATGACTTGGAGGCCAAAGTTGAAAAATACAGAGAAAAAACCCCACAAGAAAAATTGGAATTAAGAAGCCTAGACTCGGGACCGTTTAATCAAAAATTAACAGATTTTTTTGTTGATAAAGAAGAAGAAATGGACAAATCGGGAAAAAATGAATATATTTTAACTCAAGATGAGGTAGAGGATTATTCACCAAATGAAATTAAAAAAACATTTAGGAATTTTGAAGATGAAGCAACATCTTTTAAAGAGATTAGATAATTAAAATGGTCTTCGGACCATTTTTTTTTACAAAACAATTTGACAAACCACTCGTAGACACTTATACTTTTATAAACTTTAAAACATTTTAAACACTATGGCGACAAACAACAATTCATTAGACGCGGTTTTGGCTCAATATGAGCAATCAAAACAAGGAGGTTCTTCTTCTACCTCAAAATTTACACAAGAAGAAAGAATGAAAAAATACTTTGCTGCAATCCTTCAAGATAAGGAAACTCAAGGGCAAAGACGATTAAGGATTTTACCAACAAAAGACGGTTCTTCACCATTTAAAGTTGTTTGGTATCACGAAATCCAAGTTGACGGAAAATTCCAAAAATTTTATGACCCAGGAAAAAACGATAATGAGCGTTCACCTTTAAATGAGGTTTATGAAGAATTGCGTTCAACCGGTAGAGATTCTGATAAAGATTTAGCTAAACAGTACTTATCTCGTAAATTTTACATTGTAAAAGTTATTGATAGAGATAATGAGGCTGATGGTGTTAAATTTTGGAGATTTAAAGATAACTACAAAAATGAGGGTATTTTAGACAAAATTATCCCTATCTACAGAAACAAAGGTGATATTGCTGACCCTGAAAAAGGTAGAGACATTATCTTGGAATTAACTAAAGCAAAAACCCCAAAAGGAGCGTTTTACACGGTTATTCAAACTGTTATGTATGACGACCCATCTGCAATCCACGAAACTAAAGCAATTGGTGATGAATGGGTTAATGACGAATTAACTTGGGAAGATGTTTATTCTAAAAAACCTGTTGAGTATTTAGAAGCTCTTGCAAGAGGAGAAAGTCCTAAATGGAGTACTGAAAAAGGTGGTTATGTATATGGAAATGCTGAAGATAGTGAATCATCATTTGGTGGTAGTGGTAAAACATCTGCACCTGTTGACCCACAAGCGAATGACGATGCAGATGATGAAATGCCTTTTTAAAATGGTAAATAAATAACATTTTCCTACCTTTTTAACAGACTTGATATATTTATATATAAAAGAAATTATTATGGAGGAAAATGTTATTAAAAAATGTTTTAAATGTAATCAAAACCTACCCTTATGTGAGTTTTATAAACATAACCAAATGACTGACGGACATTTGAATAAATGTAAAAAATGTACTAAGATTGATGTCAGGAAAAGAGAGTCCGAATTAATAAACGACTCCGAATGGGTTAAAAAAGAAAAAGAACGACATAGAGAAAAATATCATAGGTTAAATTATAAGGAAAAGCGTCCCACGACAGAGAAAAAAAGAGAATATATAAAAAACTATAGACAAAAATATCCTGAAAAATATTTAGCGGCTAAATATACTGAAATTTTCTTAACTAAAATAAAAGGTATTCATTTACATCATTGGTCTTATAATCGAGAAGATTGGTTAGATATAATAGAGTTAAATATTAAAGACCATAATTTATTACATAGATTAATGATTTATAATCCTGAACTTATGAAATATAACACAATTGATGGTGAACTATTGGATACAAAAGAAAAACATATCAGTTACTTAAATAAAATAATTAAAAATGGCAATTAAAAAACACGATTTTAAGTCTATTAAGGACAAATTCTCAACATCGGCAAAATACAAACCACAAAGGTTTTTTGACTTAGGTCCTGACTTTTTAGATGCTGTTGGTATTCCGGGACCAGCGATAGGACATTTAAATATGTTCTTGGGTCATTCCGATACAGGTAAAACCACAGCTTTAGTTAAATGTGCGGTTGATGCTCAGAAAAAACAAATATTACCTGTATTCATCATTACCGAACAGAAGTGGTCGTTTGAACACGCAAAACTTATGGGTTTTGATTGTGAAGAATTAGTTGATGAAGAAACAGGTGAATTAGAATGGGATGGGTTCTACATCTTTAATAATAACTTCAGTTATATTGAACAAATAACAGATTACATTAACAGTTTACTTGATGCTCAAGAAAAGGGTGAATTAGATTATAGTTTATTATTTTTATGGGATTCTGTTGGTTCAGTTCCTTGTAAAATGACTTTTGAGGGTAAGGGTGGTAAACAACATAACGCGGCGGCATTAGCTGATAAAATTGGTATGGGTATCAATCAAAGAATCTCGGGAAGTCGTAAATCTGATTCTAAATACGAGAATACTTTGGTGATTGTTAACCAACCATGGGTTGAACTTCCGGATAATCCATTCGGACAACCAAAAATTAAAGCTAAGGGTGGTGAAGCGATTTGGTTGAACTCTTCATTAGTATTTAGATTTGGAAATGAAAAAGGAGCGGGAACAACAAAGATTACAGCTACTAAAGATAAAAGAACTATCAAATTTGCTGTAAGAACTAAAGTGTCCGTTATGAAAAACCACATCAATGGATTAGGTTATGAGGATGGTAAAATTATTGTAACACCTCACGGATTTTTAGCGGGTAAAGAGACAGTAGAAGAAAAGGCTTCAATTGAGAAGTACAAAAAAGAATACTCTGAATATTGGAAAAACATTATCGGAACAGATGGTGATTACGATTTGAAAGAGGTAGAAGAAAAAGAGTAGTAACGAATACAAACAAAAACAGTGGTTAAAACCCTATTAGTGGATGGTAACAATTTAACAAAAATTGGATTCCACGGAGTAAAAGATTATTATCATAACGGAAAACATATAGGTGCCCTATGGCACTTCATTAATACCGTTAGGCGTTTCATAGACGAACAAAACTTTGATAAGGTTGTTGTGATGTGGGATGGTGATGATAATTCATCTGCTCGCAAACTTATTTATCCCCAATATAAAGAAAATCGTAGAGACAGAGAAAACGAGTATAAGTTAGATTCTTTCACTGAGCAGAAAGAAAGAATCAAACAATACTTGGAGGACTGTTATATAAGACAAATCAACATCGATAATAACGAAGCCGATGATTTGATTGCTTATTACTGCCAAATCTCGGAAAACGAACAAAAGACCATCTATTCGGGGGATAAAGACCTTACCCAACTTATTTCGGATAAGGTATCGGTGTTTTATCCGAGAACCAAACAAACTTATCATTTAGGAAGTAAAATCAAATGTGATTTTTACGAATTTCCCCATGAAAACATTAAAACTTATAAAATATTGTCGGGGGATAAATCGGACAACATTGATGGTATTTCAGGGTTGGGAGAAAAAACACTTATAAAGTTTTTTCCCGAGCTACTTGAAAAACCGGTTTCAGTTACCGATATTTTAGAAAGGGCTGATAACCTATTAAAGGAGAACAAAGGAAATAAGACATTACAAAATCTTTTGTCCGGTAAAACAAAGAGTGGAATTTATGGTGATGAATTTTTTGTTATTAACGAAAAAATCATAAATTTATCTTCTCCATTGATAACTGATGATGCTAAAGAGCTTGTTGAGTTATATTATAAAGAAACTTTAGACCCTGATGGTAGGGGTTATAAGGGATTAATTAAAATGATGATGGAAGACGGGTTTTTTAAGTATCTACCAAAAGGTGATGATGCGTGGGTGAATTTTGTTAAACCCTTTATGAAATTAACAAGAAAAGAAAAACGAAATTATAAAAACAATTAATTAAAATTATGAAAGACCAAGAATCGGTAAAATTAGAATTCTTAATGATGGTAAATGATAACATCATAGTACAGAGATTTTTTAACGTTAGAGAATTTAACGAAAAGGCAAAATATTCGTTAGAATTATACGAATTAATTCGTGAGTTTAAGGATGATATCCAAACTCAATTATCATTGAAAACGGTGACATACATGACGGACAATATGTACGAAATTATTAACAACCCGGCTATTTTAGAAACATCGTATATTGATGGTCCGGAGTACTTTAATATTTTTATTAAACAAAATGATGTGACAATTTGTCATAGACAGGTGGATGCTAAAATATACCCTCCGAAGGTAAGATACACTGTGGATGTACGCCCACACCTAAAAAACTTATTGATGAACCTGACTGACATTTTTTCTGATGAAAATTTAACATACGACTACATGGAAGTTAGTCTAAGTGTATAGTATTTATCTAATACACTAAAAGAAAATATATGGCTTCAAACAAAAATTTTGATTATTTAGGTAGCACATTTCAGCTACAATTATTAAACCAAATCGTCATCGATAAAGACTTCTCTAGGTCAATTATTGATGTGATTGAAACAAGTTATTTTGAGAATAAATATTTCAAAATTATCATTCAGATGATTAAGGAATATTACTCAAAATACGAACATACACCAACATTTGATACGTTGGAACAAATTACCAAATCCGAGCTACAACAGGCTACAGCGTCAAAAATAGTTATTGACACACTTAATAAAGTGAAAGAAGCCCCAACTGAAGGGGAAGAGTTTGTACAAGAAAAATCTATGAAATTCTGTAAACAACAAGAATTGCAGAAAGTAATGGTTAAGGCACAAAAAATCATCGATGGTGGTGAATTTGAGAATTACGACACTTTGGAACAATTGGTTAGTAAAGCCCTTCAAGTGGGTGAGTTAGACAAGGGTACTGAAGATGTTTTTCACAACTTGGACGATGTTTTAAATGAAGATTATCGTCATCCGATACCAATGGGTATTCCGGGCATAGATAGACTCTTAAAAGGGGGTTTAGCTAAAGGAGAAATTGGTGTTATTTTGGCACCAACAGGTGTTGGAAAATCAACATTATTAACTAAAGTTGCTAATCACGCATTTAACTTGGGGTATAATGTCTTACAAATATTTTTCGAAGATAATCCAAAAATTATTCAAAGAAAACATATTACATTATGGACAAAAATTCACCCGGATGAATTGTCATCTAGAAAAGATGAGGTTATTCTCAAAGTGAATGAAGTTAAAGATTCGATGAGTAATAAACTTATCTTGAAAAAACTTCCATCTGACACTATGACAATGATGCAAATTAAAAACCAAATTAGAAAAATGATTTCCGAGGGGATTAAAATTGATATGGTTTTATTAGATTATATTGATTGTGTTGTACCGGATAGAAATTTAGGTGATGAATGGAAATCTGAAGGTTCTGTAATGAGAGCGTTTGAATCTATGTGTCACGAATTGGATATGGTTGGGTGGACGGCAACTCAAGGTAATAGAAGTTCTATATCTTCAGATGTTGTAACTACTGACCAAATGGGTGGTTCTATCAAGAAAGCTCAGGTTGGACACGTAATTATTTCGGTGGCAAAATCACTACAACAGAAAGAAATGAAACTAGCAACAATTGCAATTACTAAATCACGTATTGGTGATGACGGGGTTGTATTTGAGAATTGTAAGTTTGATAATGGTATGTTAGAGATTGATACGGAAAGTTCTGTAACCTTTTTAGGGTTGGAAGAACAAACTGAAGAAAGAAATAGACAAAGAATCAAAGATTTGTTGGATAAAAGAAAACAAAAAGAACAACAAGGTCAAAATAATTAAACACTGATAGATTTGTTTTTATTAAAAAGTTGTATATTTATAATAAAAACAAATTTATGGAAATAGTTATTTATGGGATTTACGACCCTAACAAACCTGAAGTTATTAGATATGTTGGTAAAACTAAAAAAAAAATAAACCAAAGGTTAAATGAACATATCTATTTAAGTAAAAATGGTGTTAAAAGACCTATAAACTTATGGATAAAAAAATTATTAGATAACAATATTTCTCCGGAAATTATTGAAATTGAGAAAACTAATATAAATGAATGGTGTGACAGAGAAATTTATTGGGTGTCATTTTATCGTAAAAAATATAATTTACTTAACTTATCTGACGGGGGAGGTTCTAATTTAAATTATTCTCCTTCAGAAGAAACTAGAAAAAAAATATCAGAAGGTAATAAAGGTAAAGTTGGTTATTGGAAAGATAAAAAAATGACAGAAGAACATAAAGAAAAAATAGGTGTTGGAGGTTTAGGGAAAAAAAGAAGTGAAATAACTAAAAAAAATATTAGTAATTCTTTATTAGGTAGAAAATTATCTGAAAAACATGTAGAATCATTAGTTAAAAGTCATTCACATTTAAAAAAACCTGTTATTAAAATTTGTTCTAAAACAAATAAAGTTATTGATGAATATGAATCAATAACTGAAGCAGTAAAATTAAATGGTCTTGAAAAAGTTATAAGTAATTTGATTGGTGTTTGTAAGGGTAGAGGAAAAACCTGTGGTGGATTCAAATGGGAGTATAAAAAATAAAAATAAAATAAAAAAAATGGAAAAAATATTAAAAGAGGATAAAAATAGATTTGTTTTATTTCCAATAGAGCATGATGATATTTGGGAGTACTATAAACAACACCAAGCGGCGTTTTGGACGGCAGAAGAAGTAGATTTATCAAATGATATTAGAGATTGGGAAAATTTATCTGATAATGAAAGATATTTCATTAAAAATGTATTGGCGTTTTTCGCAGCATCAGATGGGATTGTTAATGAGAATTTAGCGGAAAACTTTTTAAAAGAAGTTCAGTATGCTGAAGCAAAGTTTTTCTACGGATTCCAAATAATGATGGAGAATATTCATTCATTGATGTATTCATTATTGATTGATACTTATGTTTCTGACCCGACTGAAAAAGATGAATGTTTTCACGCTATTGATAGATTACCAGCAGTTCAGAAAAAGGCTAATTGGGCATTAAAATGGATAGAAAGTAGTTCTTTCCAAGAAAGATTGATTGCTTTTGCGGCTGTTGAGGGGATATTTTTCTCGGGGTCGTTCTGTTCCATATTTTGGTTAAAATCAAGAGGGATTATGCAAGGATTATGTAATGCTAACACACTTATTTTTAAAGATGAAAACTTACATTGTGATTTCGCTATTCATTTGATTAACAATCATGTGGAAAACAAACCAAGTGAGAAAAGAATTAAAGAGATATTATTATCGGCTTTAGAAATTGAAAAAGAGTTTATTACTGAATCATTACCTGTATCTTTAATTGGTATGAATTCAAATCTAATGAAACAATACCTTGAATTTGTTACCGATGGTTTATTGGTGAAGTTTGGTTGTAAAAAACATTTTAATGTTGAACAACCATTTAAATTTATGGAACAAATTGCTATTGAGACTAAAGGAAACTTTTTTGAAAGTAGAACAATGGAATATCAAAAGGCTAAGTTAGGCGAATCATTAACATTTACCGAAGATTTCTAATTAAATAAAATATGATGTCATTAAAAATTAAAAAAAGAGGGGGAGAAGAGGTTTCCTTTAATCCCCAAAAAATATACAATAGAGTTAAACGAGCGGCTAAAGGGTTAAATGTTAATTCTGATGAGATATTCATTAAAGTAATAACCTCTGTACCAACAGAGGGTTTTATTACTACTAAAGAACTTGATAAACTGGTTTATGAGATTGCAGCGGCTTACACCGGTAGTCATCATGATTACTCTCGTTTAGCGTCTTCTGTGGCTATTTCTTCTTACCATAAAGAAACTGAAGAAAGTTTTAGTACTACAATGGGTTTATTACACGTTGATGGTGTGGTAAATGATAAATTGATGGAAACTATTTTAAATTATGGTCCTTCTAATATTGATTCAGCAATTAATCACGAGAATGATTATAATTTTGACTATTTTGCTTGGAGGTCATTACAAGAAATGTATTTGTTAAAAACACCCCAAGGTAAGGTGATTGAAAGACCACAACATATGTATATGAGGGTGGCTTTATGGGTAACAAAATCATTTGAAGAGGCTATATCGTATTACCAATCATTATCCAATCAAATTATCTCTCCGGCAACACCAATTATGATTAATGCGGGTACAAAAACACCTCAATTGGCGTCTTGTGTATTACATTATAACAATGGGGATTCAAGACAAGGATTGTTAGAGACATTAAATGACATTTCAACATATTCTTCAGATGCTGCGGGAATTGGGTTGTGTATGTCTAATATTCGTAGTAAAGAGAGTCGTATTAATTCATCCGGTGGATTTGCTGGTGGATTGTTAAAATACCTTAAAATTGTTAATGAATCTCTTCGTTTCTTTAACCAACAAGGTAGAAGACCAGGAAGTGCGGCAATCTATATAGAACCTTGGCATAAAGACATTATTGATTTACTTGAAATTAAGAAAAACACTGGGTCGGAAGAATTAAGAGCTAAAGATTTATTCACATCAATATGGTTACCGGATAATTTTATGAATGCTGTTAAGAATAATTCTGATTGGTATTTGTTTTGTCCTAATGACATTGTTAAAGCGGGTATTAAACCATTACAAGAATGTTATGGTGATGAATATGAAGATAACTATGGTAGAGCGGTTGAGTTAGGTCTTGGTAAAAAAGTGAAAGCTCAAAATATTTGGAATAAGATTATTGAATCTCAAGTTGAAACGGGTGTTCCTTATTTATGTTCTAAAGATAGTGCTAATAGAAAAACTAACCATCAAAACATCGGGGTGATTAAACAATCTAACTTATGTAATGAAATTTACCAATATACTGATGAGAGTACGACAGCGATTTGTACCTTATCATCAATGGTATTAAAGAATTTTATTGTTAATGGTAAGTTTGATTTTAATTGGCTGTATAGTGAAGTTAAAAAAGTAGTGAGAGCCCTTAATAAGGTTATTGATATTAATAGTTATTCTACTGAACAAGGTAGAAAAGGTGGGTTAGAACAAAGAGCAATCGCAATTGGAACTCAAGGACTTGCAGATGTATTCTTCTTAATGGACTATATTTTCACATCAGAAGAGTCAAAAAAGTTAAACAAACAAATTTTTGAAACTATCTACTTTGCGGCGATTACATCTAGTATGGAATTATGTAAATCAGGGGAATATAAACCTTACCAATTTTTTGAAGGTTCACCAATGTCCAAAAGTGTCTTCCAATTTGATATGTGGGGGTTGGATTATGAAGGTTTAAGTAGTATGTGGGATTGGGATTCACTTAAATTAGAAGTGTCTAAATATGGTGTTTGTAATTCGTTATTTACGGCTCAGATGCCTGTGGCGTCTTCGGCTAAAATTACCGGTTCATTTGAAATGACTGAACCAGCTCATTCGGCGTTGTTTAATCGTAGAGTTGTTGGTGGTGAGATTTTAATTGTTAACAAATATTTAATTAACGATTTTGAGAAATTAGGTATTTGGGGGGAAGACTTGAAGAATGAGATAATTATGAATGAAGGGTCAATCCAAAATATTAATTTTAATAACTATCTTGACCCTGAAGATAAAAATTACAAAAAGAAAGTTAAGAGAGTTGAACATTTAATTCCTAAATACAAAACAATTTGGGAGATATCTCAAAGAGAATTAATTGATATGGCGGCCGATAGAGCACCTTTCATTGACCAATCACAATCAATGAATATCTATATGTCAGAACCGACATTATCAAAAATTTCTTCATCTCACTTCCATTCTTGGGGTAAAGGATTAAAAACTTTATGTTATTATGTTAGAACAAAAGCGATATCAACTGGAGCAAAACATTTGGCGATGGATATTTCAAAAATCCAACAACCAAAGATAGTTGAAAAACCAACTGTTGATATAAGTAATAAACCGGAGGATTCGGAATTTGAATGTTTTGGGTGTGGTTCTTAATTAAAATAAAATATGATATAAATCACGACATATGTCGTGATTTTTTATTTTGGGGTATTTATTAGAAATAATTGTGGCATTATATTTATAGTTATGAGTGATGGTAAAACATATGGGATTAATTTTCCTTTTAGAGATTCGTATGATGGTAAGTATTTAGACCTTTCTGATTATAATGACCAAGAGATTAGAAGTAGTTTAGTTCATTTATTATTGACAAGAAAGGGTACTAGATATTATTTACCTGATTTTGGTACTAGATTATATGAGTTTATTTTTGAGCCTTTAGATGGTCCAACATTTTCGGATATAGACGCTGAAATTAGGTCTTCAGTGGAAGACTACATTCCTAATATTACAATAATAAATATTAGTATTACCGCCGCATCAGATGGTGAGGAGGATAAAGGTACTTATGTTGATGGTAATGATGATAGAGTATATAGAGTTCCTGGTATTGGAACTAAAGAACATACCGCTAAAGTTAGAATAGATTATAAAGTTAATAATGATGTGTTTAATCAAAAAGATTTTGTAATTATTAATATTTAATATTATATGGCAAATAAGAAAATTTCATACACAACAAGAGACTTCCAATCAATCAGAACGGAATTAATAAATTTTACAAAAACTTATTATCCTGATACCATTGAGAACTTTAACGATGCTTCAGTATTTTCGGTATTAATTGATTTAAATGCTGCGGTAACGGATAATCTACAATTTAATATTGATAGAAGTATCCAAGAGACTGTATTACAATATGCTCAACAAAGGTCATCAATTTATAATATTGCAAGAACTTATGGGTTAAAAGTTCCTGGTCAACGACCATCGGTTGCTTTAGTTGATTTCTCAATTACAGTTCCTGCTTATGGGGATAAGGAAGATTTAAGGTATTGTGGTATATTAAGACGAGGTTCTCAAGTTAATGGTGCCGGACAAGTATTTGAAACGGTATATGATATTGATTTTTCATCACCATTAAACGCTGACGGATACCCAAATAGATTAAAAATACCAAATTTTGATTCAAATAATAAGTTATTAAACTATACAATAACTAAAAGGGAGACCATTGTTAATGGTATTACAAAAGTCTTTAAAAGAGTGGTAACATCAAACGATGTTAAACCATTTTTTGAAATGTTCTTACCTGAAAAAAATGTATTGGGTGTAACTAGTGTTTTATTAAAGGATGGAACACAATATGCCAACATTCCATCATCACAGGAGTTTTTAGGGTTAGATGATAGATGGTATGAAGTACAAGCTTTAGCTCAAGATAGAGTTTTTATTGAAGACCCAACTAAAGTATCGGATTCACCAGGAATTAAAGTTGGTAAATATATGACTACTAATGATAAATTTATTACTGAATATACTCCGGAAGGATTTTTTAAACTTACATTTGGTGGTGGTAGTCAATCTGCTGATGAACAATTAAGAGAGTTTGCGAGAAACGGGTATGAAATGAATTTAAACAAATACTCCAATAATTTAGGGTTAGGTAGTACGCTTAAATCTAATAGTACAATCTTTATCCAATATAGAATTGGTGGTGGAACTGGTTCTAATTTAGGTGTTAATGTTATTACTCAAATTGGTAATGTTTCGTTTAGTGTTAATGGACCTTCAGACTCTGTCAATACCAGTGTTGTTAATTCGTTAAGATGTACGAATGTTACCGCGGCAATCGGTGGTGGTAATTACCCAACAACAGAAGAAGTTAGAAATTTAGTTACTTATAATTTTGCGGCTCAAAATAGAGCAGTAACGATAAATGATTATGAATCGTTAATTAGATTAATGCCGTCTCAATTCGGGGCTCCGGCAAAAGTCTCAATAACTGAAGAAAATAATAAGATAAAAATCCAAATGTTATCTTATGATGAGAATGGTAGTCTTACTGAAATTGTTTCAAATACTTTAAAAAATAATGTGGCGAACTATTTGTCAAATTATAGAATGATTAATGATTATATATCAATTGAGGTTGCTAGCGTAATTGATTTAGGTGTTAATGTTGATATTGTATTAGATAATACACAAAATCAGGGGGCAATCATTTCTAAAGTGATAAACATTGTTTCGGATTACTTCGCACCGACTAATAGACAAATGGGTGAGAATGTTAATGTTTCTGAATTAAGACGACTAATTCAAAGTGAAAACGGTGTAATATCATTGTCTGATATACTTTTCTTTAATAAAGTGGGGGGACAATATTCTTCGTCTCAAACATCTCAAAGATACTCTGACCCTGGAACAAAACAAATTGAATTAGTTGATGATACCATTTTCGCAGAACCAAAACAGACTTATCAAGTTAGATATCCGAGTAAAGATATTAACATTAGAGTTAAAAATCTTAAAACCGTTAATTTCTCTTAGTAATTTATTTTAAAATAATATGGACTATCTTTTGAAAATAGTATATAAACTATTTATTAAAAAAGAATATTATGTCCAATTCATTTAGAATAAGAACCAAACCTGGTGTTGATACCTCAATTAAAGTTTTAATAGACCAAGAATTTGAGTATTTGGAAATACTTTCTTTGAAAGTATTGCAAAGTCAAATCTACACTAGACAATGCTCCGATTATGGGGTTATTGTTGGTCGTGTTAGTGTTAACAATGGATTTGGTATTCCAAATGCTAAAGTATCTGTATTTATTCCATTAGATAAAGCAGATGAATCAAATCCTGTTATATCTGATTTATATCCTTACAAATCATTAATTGATTTAAATGAAGATGGGTATAGATACAACTTACTACCATACACTAAATCACATAGTGGTCACAACCCAACGGGAACTTTTTTCACTAGACAAGATGTATTAACTGACCCAACCCTAATTGAGGTTTTTGATAAGTATTATAAATACACAACAACAACTAATAGTAGTGGTGACTATATGATTTTTGGGGTACCACCTGGTTCTCAAACAATAGTTTTAGATGTTGATTTATCTGATATAGGTGAATTTTCATTATCTCCTCAAGATTTAGTTAGAATGGGTATTGCAACACCAAATCAAGTTGCGGGGGTTAATTTTAAATCATCAAGTAATTTACGGGAATTACCTCAAATTATATCAATTAATAAGGTAATAACAGTTGAACCATTATGGGGACAACCTGAAATATGTAATTTGGGTATAACTAGAACAGATTTTGACTTATCATCTGAGGCTAGTATTGACATTAGACCAACATCTATTTTTATGGGGTCAATAGTATCAACAAATAATGATGATGTTGTAAAACGAAATTGTAAACCAAGAGTTAAGTCAGGGGCTCAATGTTCTTTAATTGCTGGTCCGGGAGAAATATTGGCAATACGACAAACTATCTTTAAGGATGTTAATGGATATCCGGTCCTTGAGACAGTCGATTTAGAAGAAGGGGGTCAAGTAATTGATGAGAATGGTACTTGGTTATTGGATGTGCCAATGAATTTGGATTATTTAGTGACTAATGAATTTGGTGAACAAGTTATATCTGATGACCCTAAGAAAGGTATACCAACTAAGGCTAAATACAGATTTAAGGTTAAATGGAATCAATCGCCATCATTATCGGAAACAGTTAGACGAGGATATTTTTTAGTTCCTAACATTAAAGAACACGGTTGGGATACTAGCTCCCAAGACCCATTATCAAATGTAAATAATACGAATTATCAAGAAGCTTTAAAATCGTATTCGTTTAGTTTAGATTGGAATGATTATGCGGATATACAATCAGGTATTAATTGTGATGATACCTTTTATTTAATGCAGTATAATAAAGTTTATACAGTATCTCAATTAATTGACCAATATAGGAATGGTAGTTTTCCTAATCAGATTATTAGTATAAAAAATATTTTAGATGATGCGTGTGAGAGTGATAATAATAAATTTCCGGCTAATGATTCGGTATTTAGATTTGATTTAATTTATTTTATCTTTTGGATAATGTTATTTTTATTTAGACCAATTTTTATTGTTTTAATCCCTGTTGTACATATTTTATGGTTTGTTTTAAAAGTTTTGGCGATTATCTGTATTATAATTCTTGTTCCTGTATTGCTTGTAGTTTCAGCAATTTGTAATGTTATTAAAATTATTTTAAGTATATTAGGAATACTTCCATTTGGTATTGGTAAAAGATTTAGAAGAACTAGAGATAGTTTCAGTTGTATGACACTTGCGCAGATTAAAGACCTTGGAAATCAACTTCTTTCTTTTCCTGATAAGTTAAAAAATATTAAAATACCTAATTTATCTTATCCTGATTGTTCTTTTTGCGATTGTGGTGACCCAGATAATTTACCAAAGGAAGATAAAGATGTTGAAGAGTTGCAGATTGATATGGAAGGTGTTACAATTCCGGAAGGTGGTGGACCATCACTTTTAACTCAATATCAAATATTGAGTAATTATTATAACCGAAAAAGGAGTGACACAATTTATACGGGAGATTTCGTGTATCAGGGTATGTTTGCTGGCCGTTCTTTAGGTAGTGTTGAGGATGAAACATTGATAATAGAAAGTAGAGTTCCGGAACTGATAACTACAACAACAGATGATAAAAACCCTACTGCAGAATTAACCGGAACCGACCCTGAATATAGTTATTTTACATCTAGCTTAACAGTGTCGGAAAGATTAAATCTTTTTAACACTAAAGGAAAATATTTTAATGATTCGCCTAATAATCCTGGAGGGGGGGTTAATAGGATAAAAGTAACATTCCAACCGGAACTAAATGCTGGTAAATTTCATTACGATAATGTTATTGCGGTTGTTTGTGATTCATCATCAAGTAAGGTAATATCAGGGTCTATTATTACTTTTCAAGATATTTCATTATCAAAGGATATAAATATAACCGGAGATGGGGTATCATTAAATGAATACGGTACTTACTCAATAACTGGCTCACCAATTAATAATAGTGCTACAATAAATGTTCAATATGCTGACCCAAGTAATACGGGAAATCTTAATATTAACAGTAGTGTCATGTATAATATATCTCAATCGGGAGATGCTAATTATGCTAAATTTCCAATGGATATAGAATACTTCCAAGTTATTACAGGAATGACTTATGTTGAATATACAGGTATGTGTAATACAACAACAGTGTCAATACCTAATGATTGGAGTAATATTAATTCGTTTAATAATCGATTTTTAAGTAACACAATGTCGTTTTATCGTATAGACCCAGATAATCCAAGCATTGAGTTTAACTCTAACAATAGAATTTTTTCACCAATAGTTTATTATAAAAAACAAGAGAAACAAAGAGTTGTCTTTTTGGTTAGAGGGGTTGACCCCAATTCATCTAGGGTTAATGTAAGTTATGATTTAAGTCGTTTATTTGGTTATGATTTTGGTAATGTGCCAACAATTATAACGGGTGATACCGTGAATAGTTTTAAGTTAAATCATCCTATTAAGGGGGGGTTAAAATGTACCACACATAATTTGAATGATAATACATTAATGGACGGTTTAACCGGTCAGAATTTATATTACGATTCATTTCATTTTAAACCATCGACAAGTGGGGTATTCAGTTTTAGTGGATTCTCAACTAATTTACATACTTATTATTCTAAATTAGACAAACAAAATTTATCATTTACTTCAGGTAATTACCCTGGTGACCCAGTACCACCAACACTTGGTAGTACAACTAATCCTGTGTTATCTGGTGATTATTTTAGAGTTAGTGATACTTGGACCAATGATAATAATAATTATTTACCACCACAAAGAGACATTTTAGTTGCGGGATTTATAACACCATCCTCAATTCCAAATTTATCAACAACAGAATTGGGTGTAACGGCAACAATTAAGATTTACGCGAATAGAAGCTCAACCACTTTGAATGGTCAAACATCCTTATATGTAAACATTTATAGATGGGATTTCTCAACTGGAAGTGAAGTTTTATTGGGGAGTAGTATTGTTTCACCAATGACTATTAATTATTTTATTATTCCACAACAATATACGATTTTAGTACCTATAATAGGAGACACATATAGTAGTTCTGATAGAATTATTGTAAAAATATTTGCGAATGTTGAACAAAGTAGTGATGTTAAAGTATACTTCCAAGGGACATACGCGGGTTATGTTACAATACCATATACACCATCATTAACTTATTATTTTAATGTTAATAATTATAACACCATTACTTATCCACCAGTGTCTTTAAATAATTATTATTTATTATCAACTAATTTAGGTGGAGGTATAACTAACATAATTAAATCTGTGGGTGGAGTATCAATTGGTACCCAAGGAAATAATGGTTTTATAGTTGAGTGGGTGGATGGATATGATGTTTATCATACTTTTGGATTTTCGAATATAAATTCTCGACGACGATATGGTGTTTATAATTCGGGTTCAAATAATAGAGGGTATTTTCCTGGAGAAAGTGTAGATGGAGGTAGTTTATTTTATCAAGCTCTTAATATTGTTAAATCACCTTTAACCAATTCACCTATAGAAACTTATAATGTTTACTACGCTCCAAAATACTCGAGTAGTTTAAATATGAATATTGGGTTAGGTGTGTCTGGAACTCAAATAATTATGAGGTCGGATAGATTACCGACATCAACTAGTCCCCAAGATAATCTTAATAATAGTTTCGCATTACATACGAATACTCAATTTGCTGTTTTTATCTTATCAGATAATGGAGCATCTACAAGTCAAACGGTTGCGGCGACCGGGTCAGAAAATCTTACGGATGGTTCGTTTGATACGACAGACGAACCGGCTGTTTTTAGTGCGGTTATTGATTCGTTTAGTTGTGAAAATATGGCACCATTAACGTGTTATGAGAATGTTAATAATGAAATTACTATTAAAGAAAAATCAGATACTTGTTGGAAAGGTGGTGGTGGTAAACAAGATTTTAAAAACGGGTGTTATATTTTAATGACAAAACCAATTCTAAGTTTAATTAGTGATATTGAGCGTGTTGTTGAGTGGACAGGTAGAATTCAAACAATATTTGCTGCTTGTAGAAACGTATTTTCACATTTATTTACCAATAATTGGATTAATGGTACTTTATACGCATTTACTTTTAAAAATGATGTGATTTATACTAGTCCTTTCTCGAATAAACCAAATTTACCAATAAATAGGTATTGTACGGATGTTATTGTGTTTAATCCAAATAATAATAATTTTTTCTATAGAAGTAGTCCATATGGACTACTTGACCCGAACAAATTACAATATGGGTTTATTGGTGCACGTAGACCGAGTGGTGGTGATGGAGGTAATTGGTATAATTTAAAAACACCAACAACTATGTTAGATTTAGGTCCTAGAAGCGATTATTTACAAGAAATTATAATGTCAGATGACTTTGATGGATATGTTGTAAAAGATTTAAACTCAACAACATTTGGGGATGTTTCCGAATTATTAAATATGTTAATAGTTACTAGATTGGCAAACACTTCTTTTCTACAAAGTTTAACCGGTCTTGGTATCCTTTCTTTTTTTAGTAGAACTAAATTAATGATTGATGGTGATTATTCACAAATGACATCAATTAATTCTGAATTAGGAGTGTCACCTTTTGAAGGGATAAATTATCCGGATAACCCTAATAGTCAAGACCCAATTTATTATGATGGTAGTAGTCAAGGTAGTGTTATTTTTGGGGTTTTCTTTTCTTCCGATACTAGAGTTAGAGATTTTATTTCACCAAAAAGAACAATTATTGATTCTACAGTTCCTAAAGGTGATGCGTGCGGGTTTAGTAATATTAATGTTTTTAGTCAATTAGTACCATTTTATCAGTGGAGAATCCAAGATAGTAATAATATCTTTGGAACACAAAAAAATGAATGGGAAACAAACCCTTTAGGTGATGGGGCTTTTTTTAGTTATAAATACCAAGATTTGGATAGATTAGATAAGGCGTCGAGATATTTTAGAACTAATGTTGCGAATCAAACACAATTTTTTAAATCGCATATTTATTCAGTAAGTGCAAGTACAAATAATGATTATGTTTTGGATGCTTCAGTAACTTCATGGGATAAAAATGATGGGAATGCCAGCGATATTACTGTTGGAGCACCTTTTCATTTTTATTTTGGGTTAAAAACGGGTAAATCGTCTTTTGATAGATTTACAAAAAAATGGATTAATACTAATACAACAATATAATATGGGTAATAGAACAGATACTAGAGTTGTTTTAGGTTCGTTAAGATATAAAACAGCGTCAAATACTAATTTGATGTTTAATGTTCCTTTGGTTCAAACGAGTAAAGAAAATGTTGAATTTGATAGGAATATTGATATTTCTTTAGAACAAGTATTTGATGATGAAAGACAAAAATCTAATATATTCAGGCCTTCTTGTAAATTCTCTATTTTATTTAAAAATTCTTACACTGGATTAACAAATTATACACCGTTAGAAAATAATTTGGTTTATGTGAATGAAAAACAGGCTGCTCTAAATAGTTGTCCGGTTAACCCAAATATTCCATGGTCAGGATTTCCCCAATATCATGAATTTGATTTTATTCGTAGTGATTATAATGTTAGTGGGTATACTCAACCACCTAACAATCATTTAACCTTTGTTAATAAAAGTGCTTCAACATACAATTGGAATTTTTTTATGAGTTATCCATTTGAGAATGATTATAATAAAGGACTTCAAGCTATTGAGAGTAAATCAAAACAAACTTTAAGTTGGTCGGCATCAACAGGTATTCCATTTATAATTGAAAATACGACATATAATGGTTTAGATATTATTTCTTTTAGGTGTCCCATTAAACATGGGTTATCTGTTGGAGAATCGGTTAAATTATCGTCAGCATTCATCTATAATGGTGTAGATACATTTGAGGTTTATTCATTAGGTGATGAGGCATATGGTAGTGGAGAATATATTTTTAATTTATTTAATGTAGGATTTACCGGTACCACATTTAATGATGATAAAAAAGGAACATTTAGGAGGGTAATAAATAGTTTAATACCCAACGAAACTATTTCTAAATATTATGTGAGAAAACATAAATTATTAACAAATCCTGATGATGCTGTGTTGGTAAATGCGGGGTTTGACCAAAATATTTTTGGTATTACTAAAAAATTTGAAAGTAGTGGGTTTACACCAAATAAATTGTCGAGGGTGTCAATTAAAGAAGGTTCACAGTCATATACTTTATCATTTAATTCCGATATTGATATTAGTCCAATCAGAGACAATCAAAAAAGACCAATAACTGAATTATTTTTCACAACAATTTGGAAAGGGTATTTTGGGTTAATGTTTGGTAGGTCTAAAGGACCTGGATTAGGTGTATATGGTATGAAACAAGGTTATGGGTTTAATTTACCTTTAAATCCTACAACTAAATTACCGACGGATTGGTGGAAAGATATTAATGGGTTATCAGATACTAATTTCCCAATGAGTACATATACAACACCTTTAGGTATCCAACTTAATGGAAGTCAAATAAATTTTTCATATGTGGATTCCTTAAAGAAGGGTGATATATTAGATGGGGATTTTTGTGAATGGAATGATTACGAACAGAAAGAACGAGTTATATCAAATTTATATCACAAATTAATTTATAATCCCACGGTGTTTAATATTGGAACACCTAAGAGTTCAACAACTCCTCCTGGTGTGATGGAAACAACAAACCCTTATGGTTATTATTACCAACCCCACAATAGTATTACAATAAGTGAATATTCTGATTACATTGAGGAAGGTGATAAAATAAATGTTGCAGATATTCCATACTATTCTTATTACTCGGAAAGTAAGGGTAGGTTTATATGGAGAGATAAATACACTTATGGTTATATTGACCCTAAAGGAAATGGTGTTGATTATCCTTTCTTAAATGGGGTTCATTACCCATATAAAAATATAATTTTTAGAATAATACCGGAGGGTACTAATTATAATGAACAGACGATAGTATCTGAACCAATAATAGATAATTGTGAGTAATAAATTTAAATTTGTTTTACCGGCAACCGACAAGTATATTGATTTACCAATAGAGTTAAAATGGGACTTTTATGGTAGAGACGATAGTATTGAGATATATGAACATGAGGTTATTGAGGAAATTATTGGAACCGCTTACGATTTTGAGGTGTTTAGGTTTAGTCATGAGCCATATCTTGAAAATACAAAGACAGATATTAAATATGATTTTCATTTTTTTAGTGTTGATGGGGGTGTTCCAACTAATCCTTCAACACAAGTAACGGCCTCAACAACTAATGATTGGGTAACTAGTTATATACCCGAAGGATTTACAAAATCGGAAGTGTATTATTATGAAAAACCATTTACCAAATCATTTTTTAAATTGGATTTTTACGATACAACCGAAGGAAAATCTCAAACAAATTATTTTACAATAATTATTCCGGTTCAACAGGGGGCGACAGAATCAGTTAGTATTTCACAATATATTCCAAATGTTAATATAAAAATACCGTCATATCAGTTAGATTTTGTGGGTGATAAAGAAGGGTTTTTTATATATTGGTTAAGAAAAAAAGATTTTATAGATATAGATACTTTTTATATGAGTGCAAAATTCTTTGATGCTAGATTAGGTGTTTATGTTAAAATGAGTAAAACTCCTCAAATATTGTTAAAACCTACCTTATTTCAGTTTAGTGATTCAAATTTTTATTACAAAGTAAAGTTAGATTTAGATAAAAAAACATATCAAGTTTTTGATAAAGACATTAACGATAATGATGTTAGAGTGGGAACGACTAGTTCCATAAAATGGTATGAATATGTTAATCCTTAATTATGGAAGAAAGAAATCGTTATATTAAAATTTCTCCGGAAGTTATTAAGGGTGATATTTTTAAAGTTAAGTATCAAAACACTGATGTTTATGTGTATTCATCTATGACTCAGATTTTATCTGGTGGTACGAATGGAAACTCAATACTAACAGGATTAACAATCCCCATTTTATTTACGGAAAATACTGTGGATATAGGGTATTATTCAGTGTTTGATGGTATGGTTTTACAAAAAGAAACTATGACCAATTTTTTATTTTCTGCTAGTACATTATCGGCATATACTTATAATTTTTATAATACTTCAGATACTGAATTTAAAAAATATTTGGAGTTTTCTAGTTATAAGATAGATTGGGGGGATAATACACCTCAAAAAACCATAACACAAAATTCACCAAATTTTTACTCTCACACATATCCATATACAACTACACCAACAGATTATACAATAACTATGTCGGGGATGAGTCCTTGGGGTTCTAATGTGGTTGTTAAAACTGTTACGGTACCTTTCACTAATAATGTAATTACAAACCCAAAAGGGACGGCTCATTTTATCCCCGCAGGAGGTAATTGGTCAGGAACTCCTTTAATGTATGATTATATTTTTAATGGTGATGAGACTTGTGATGTTTATCCAGGTGAAACAGACCCATTTTCATCATCTCCATTAATCATTAGTGGATATACAAAATCATCTGTTAAAGATTTACAACTTTATGGTAAAAAATCAGATTTAGTTGATGGGGGTTATATAATAGGACTTCAAGTCACAGGTACATCGGGTGTTGTTGGAATATATTCAGGAATATCAAGAGATGGTTTAAACATTGGATATAGTATTAATAATATTGATTATTACGATTATGAAGATGGTACAACAATATTTGTGGTTAGTGATGTTGCACCAATTGAGACGGATTGCTCAATTATTACAAAAAATGAGGTATTATTAAATGTAATTGATGAAGCAGAAGTGCAATCTAATGTATTTATTGATAGAGGAAAACAGTCGGGTTTAGAAAGACTTGAAAGAATGGGTGAAATTGATAATATAGGTGACCTTGAAAAATATGGTTACGGATTTTTTAATATAATAACAATATAATATGGCAACAGGAACATACGGAACGATAAGACCAGCAGATGTATCTCCAGCGGATGTGGAGATAATTTTAAATTACACACCATCAAGAGATGAAACAGATAATTTTGTTTTAACAAAATTAAACTCGGCGGACATATTAAGACCGTATTTTAACAGTCAAACCACTGGTGGTGTTGCGGATGTTGAAATATTGGGTGGATTATACAATTTAAGACTCCCTGCTGACCAATTTAACAAAATAGGTATCTATACCTTATTTATTAGACCAGCTCAAATTAGAACCACTATATTGGATTGTGGAGTGTTATCCGCATTACCTAATGTTAAAGGTATTATCATTGACTTGAATGCTGTACCGGCGGAATATAAAAACAAATTTGTTAATCAAGGATTGGTAGGGTTTAGGGTAGAATATTTAAATTCTGATAACACTAAAATACCTAATTTTTTCAGATTAATAACATCTTCTTTCTTTTGTGAACCGGTTGTTCAAAATTTGATTAATACATCTCAAAAGGCGATAAGATATAGATATACGGATAATAGTACTAATTTGATATTTTGTACTATGTCCCCATCATCAGCACCAACTAATAAACCAAATGCAACACCATATATTGGACAGCCAAATCAAAATATTATTATTAGTAATACTTTCTTTAATCCAATAACATTAGATGTTGAAATCGCTGAACACGATTTCTCAACTCTCGCAATTGCGTTGTTTGGTAATCAAACTAAATCAATGGATGATGGAATTTACACTCTATATGACACATCTAATAACATATACAAACAATATAACTTATACGAAATTAGAGACCAATTTAATAACTTGTTATATGAAGTTAGACAAGATAGAGGTAGCAATATTGATTATAGTAAAAACTTTACAAATATAACTGAATAATGGCGTTAATAAAATATACTTGTCCCCCACAATCGGCAACAGGAGCTGGCACATTTTCCGATGATTTAGTTGGTTTCCAATTAGTCCAAGGAGGTGGTTTAACGCAGGGGAATTTTGAATTTACAACATCAATTACTGAAAAGAACAACAGGACATTTAACACTGGTAATTTTTCAGAACCAATTAATTTGGACGGTCTTGGGATTAGTAGTGTTGCTCAATCTAGATTAATATTTGAGAATAATTTCAAAGTATATCCAAATTTCGACCTTACCCAAGTTACCAATTTCACCCAATATGGGTCAATGGTTAAAAGAATCTCAACATCAGTTGAGACAATCATTAGTAAATTTCCTGCGGCATTAGAGGTGACTTTAATGGATGAAAATTATGTGACTGGTGAAACGGCATCAAATATCACATATATTGGTTCTGATGATGAAACTAGTTTTGAACTAAATGTTTCTAGAATTAGAAACCCTTTTGATGTTGATTTTACGGTTAACGCCACAAGAAATTTACAATTAAGGGAAGTTCAAGTATCGGTGTTAAGAAATATGACAATGCAATACGCAAAGTATTCGTTATATTATAACAATAATGGATTTGATGTGGTTGCGATAGTTCCGACAACATCATTGTCTTCGGGAGTATTAAAAATATATGTTAAGGGTAATCCATTTTCGGGTCAAACTAACACTTATGATGATTTAGTGATTAGACCTAATGATTCTGAAGTTAATCAGGTGTTTAATGAAAGTTTAGATGAGGTTCAAAGATTTTTATTAAATAGAAATGTTGTACCAAAGTATACAGCAACATTTCAAGTACCGGCAGATGCTGATGATGGTACATATTATGTTTTAAATAAAAATGTTACTTGGCCATTATATGGTAATTGGAATCTTGATATTATCACACCAGCCTTTACCAACTATTTAACAACATTGAATGGTTTGAGTGAATCATTTGACTTGTATAAAACAAATTTAATATCAAGATTTTTAACGACAGGGGCGTTTAAAGACTTTGATACTATAGGTCAAAAGATGGAGTCTGTTCTACAAATATATGGTAGAAGTTTTGACGAAACAAAAAAATTCATAGACGCTTTAGCATATATGAATTCGGTTAATTATAATGTGGGTAATGATATCCCATCTCAATTATTAAAAAATTTAGCACAAACTTTAGGGTGGAATACTAATATATCTCCAATAACTAATGATGAATTTTTAACATCAGTTTTTGGTGAGAAAAACAAAAATGTTCCCGAATTTGCGGGGAGTAGCGACCAACAAACTCCGGATGAATTAAATTATCAATATTATAGGAATTTAATTCTTAATTCAGCTTATTTGTTTAAATCTAAAGGAACGAGAAAATCTGTTGAGATATTATTAAGGTTGATTGGTGCTCCGGATGCGTTAGTTGATTTTAACGAATACATATACTTGGCAGACCAAAGAATTAGTGTAAGTGATTTTAATAATAGTTATGCCGCGATATCAGGTGGAACATATGTTAAAAATGTCCCAACAATAGAGGCTGGTAACACATATAGATTTCAGAATGTGGAATACACAGGATTTACATCAACAACAATAATGAAAGATGTAAATGTTTCATTAAGTGAATATCCTATTGATAGTGAAGGATACCCATCAACACCTCCAAATACTGAAGATTATTATTATGAAAAAGGTAGCGGTTGGTTCGAATCAACACCTCAACATAGAGCTCCGGAAGAAGTTAATCTTACCAATAGTGTTTTTACAGGGTCAAATCCTGATTATCAAACAACATTAACACCATATACCTATGGTGGTGAATATTTGGATAGATATGTTAAATTTCCGTTTATGCCATTAGGGTATAACATTACCCAAACAATTGATAATAATAAAAGTTGGGTTGATAATGAAATTGGTTTACGACAAAATTTAGATGGTAATTATAACGCAAGATATTATACGGAAAGTGATAAATTAGTTTTAAACGCTAAAAATACTGATTTATTTTTAAATCCTGGTCAAGGATTATCGTATGATGTTTGGGCGATGTCAAGACAATATAATTTCCCAATACCAAATGAGGGGTTAAATTATGTCGCTCCGACTTATTGCAATCCAAATCCTGTATCAAATTATCCGGATAGGGGTGGTATTGATAATACGGTTATTAATCCACAACCAAAGAATAAAACATTTTTTGAGTTTGCTCAAACTTTTTGGTTAAACACAATTAATGTTAGAAATAGACAATATATTAGTGATGGTAAAACAATGGGTTACCCAACTTTAGAATCTATTTATTGGAAATATTTAGAATCAGAAAAACTTGCCGGATTAGAGAACGATAATTTTAATTATCAGACAATGATTCAGTATGTTAATGGTCTTGGTGATTATTGGATTAGATTAGTGGAACAAATGATACCGGCAACAACCATATGGAATACGGGTGTTAGATATGAGAACTCAATTTTTCATAGACAAAAGTTTGTATGGAGAAGACAAGAAGGTTGTAAATTTGTTCCCGTTCTTTGTCGACCTTGTTCTCTAACATCAAATATTTTTACATATGATTGTCCGATTCAATCGGTGTCTTGTAATGCGTATCCGGATGACACTTTTGGTGTTGTTTTAAGTAATGCATTAAATACTTATTTAAGCGCAACAAATGCTAATTTAGGAACAACTTACGAATTAAATGATTGTTTGTATGAAAATTTAAAAAGTGTTTGGTATGTTGATATGAGACTTAATGGTGAAAATATTGTAAAAGACCCATTTTTTGTGGGGTCAGGGCTTACCAAAAGTATAAGTGTACCTAGTGATAATGAATGGGCGGAGGCTTTAATGAATAGTTTAGAAAGTTTACTAAATTATGGTTATGCGTATTATTTTAGTGAAGATAATATTTTCGTAGAAAAGGGAGAACCATTTAACCAAATAGTGGTTTATCATTCTGTATGTTCCGAGAACTCAACCGGCATTAATTTTGAATTAAATGTTGGAATAAATTTTGAAATTTTATGTAATTAATGGCTTGTAGTTTATCATATATATCGAGTATAACTGGAGATTGTTCTAATCTCTCATTAGGGTCTTTCTCAATTGATATTCAGGGGACAGCACCTGATTATACAATAGAATGGTTATCACCTGCTTATGGGACAATACCGCTAGGTGCGGGTATAACAGGATATACTGTTAATAGTTTATCGGCGGGAACATACTCGTTTAATATTCTCGATTCATGTAACAGTCCTGGAATAACAACAGTTCCGGTAAATATTTACATATCAAGTGGTACTTGTGTTAGCATAATAAACCAACGAAATACTACTTGTGATTTTGATAATGGAGCGATAACTGCTCAAACACAAAATCAATATGGTGTTGCGAGTTACTATTTATATGAAAGTACTAGTGGATATTTATCTTCAGGGTCAACATTAAATTCTAACTTTTCTTTTAATTCATTATCCGCTGGAACTTATTATGTTGTTGCCAACGATGGTGGTGGATGTACGGGTAAATCTGAAACTTGTATAATTAAATCATCAACCACTTTAGATTATGGGTTTTATGTTGTTAATGATGCCGGTTGTAATGTTAATTCAGGTAAGATATTTGTAACAGGATTAACAGGAAATCCACCATATACTTATCTATGGTCTAACGGTGTTACATTATCATCAATTACAGGATTAACTAATGGTCCTTATAGCGTTACAATAACAGATAATACAGGGTGTGTAATCTCTAAAAGTACTGAAGTTGTAAAAGTACCTCAAATTGGTTTAGGTGGCTTCGCATCCGTTAGTCCTGGTTGTTTCGCAAACGATGGTGAGTTAACGGTTTTTGTAACAGGGGGTACAGCACCATATTATTATTCAGCCTCAACCGGAGGATTTTATACTTCGTTTGATACCCAATATACATTTACTAATATTCCTGGTGGAGTTGTTTCAGTGTATGTGCAGGATGCTGGTTTATGTAGTTTTGTTGCGTCAACGACTGTTCAAACACCAACAGGTTTTAATGTGGAGTCAGTGAATGTGACTAATTCAAAATGTAGTAATTCAGATGGTACTATATCTATAGTCCTTAATGGTACTAATGGTAACATTGTGTATACATTAACAGATTCAAATAACGATTCAATAGAAAACGAGACCAGTAGTTTAAGTTGGTCATTTAATAATTTAAAATCTGATACATACACTTTAACCATTTCAAATGGGGTATGTGTTTATACCAACACATATGAGGTTATTAATGAATCGTTATATACTATTAATGTTTTAACCACGGGAACTACTTGTAATTTAAATAATGGTACTGCTGAAATAGGGATAGTTGGGGGTGTTTCACCTTATTATGTTAATGTAGGATTCCAATCAGTGATAATTGACCCACCATATAGTTCTATAACTTTAAATAATATAATTTCAGGTTCATATACTGTTGAGGTAATAGATTCTAGTCCAACTCCATGTAGACAAACTCAAAATTTTGTTATAGACTCATCCGAGAATGTTGGATTTATATTAGTTAAGACTGATGCAATGAATGGTTCTGATGGAACAATTAATGTATCAATAACGGGAGGTACACCAACATTTGAATTACAATGGAGTCCTAATGTGAATGGACAAACCGGTTATACTATAACTAATTTAAGTGCGGGAACATATACTTTAACTGTGACTGATTCAGATAATTGTGTTAAACAAAACTCAATAACAATTTATGGGTATGATAAATTATCGTCTTATGAATCTTATACTATTTGTGATAGTAATTTTGAAGATATTGGAGAATTAGGTAAAAATGGTATATATGAAATGTATTATGATGGATATTATAGTCATGTATCGGGTTTCACTAATTGTGTTTTAGACATTGCTTTTTTTAGAATATCAGTATCAATTGGGGATGAATTAAAATTTAATGATTTTTATATTAGTTATTCGTTAAATGATTATCCGTTTGATAATCAATTTTATGAAGAGTTAAAGGTGTTAGTGGATAGTTTTGACCAAGTTGGGCAAACTATCATTGACCCAATAAATAATCAAATTCAAATTATAACTAAATGTGATGAGGAATCTTTAGTTCCAAATAATGTTGTTGTTAGTTTGAGAATTAATTATAATATTTCGTGTCAATATTGTGGGCCGGTTCCATCACAAACTCCTACACCTACGCCAACACAAACTCCTACAAATACTCAAACTCCAACAATGACGGTAACACCAACGGTAACATCAACACCTGGTGCGTCTCCATCACAAACACCTACACAAACACCTACAATGACTCAAACACCTACAATGACTCAAACACCTACAATGACTCAAACACCTACAATGACTCAAACACCTACAGTTACACCGTCATCACCACAAAAATATTATGTTTATAGGAATTGTTCTAATATTAACCAATATGTTGTACAAGTATTACCAGGATTTACAACTGTTGTTGGGGAAATTTTAAGAAAAACAGATGATGATACTTGTTGGGAATTTATGTATATATCTAATGGTTACCCAGTATTAAGTCCATTATTTGATGTGATAAATAATTCTGGGAATTATTTTACGCCAGTATTAAATCAGACATTCACAACTTGTACAGATTGTATAAATTATAATCCTTGTCCTAATTGTGTACCAAATAGTCTTGTAACAATTGGGTCTCAAATATGGACAAAATGCAATTTAGATGTCACTACTTATAGTGACGGTACTGTGATACCACAAGCTAATACTGCAGCTGAATGGCAAGCTTTTCAATTTGTACCCAAAGGTGGTTGGTGTTATTACGGATTTAATTCTGCCAATGGCCCTATTTACGGTAAATTATACAATATTTATGCTATATTAGGAATATGGAATTCGGCGTCATATACTACACCTAGTTTAAGAAAAAAATTAGCACCAAATGGTTATCATATACCAACAGACACTGAGTGGACAACTTTAACAGCTACTTTAGGTGGGGGTACTTGGATTGATGTTTATGGGTCTGGAAATTATGATGGATATATCCAACCTTTAATCGGTGATAAGTTAAAAGATGCTAGTTCTTGTTATTGGTCTCCAGGTTTTGATTCGCCAAATAATAGTTCATTTTTTACCGCATTACCTGGTGGGACTGTTGGTACAAACGGGGTTTCTAACTTACTTCAGACAATAGGTACTTTTGGAACAACTTCAAAATCCCCAAATGAGCATTATTATCAGTATGAATTAAGTAATCTTAGTAGTAATATTGAAAGAAACTGGGTATCAGAAGGTGTGGGGGTATCGGTTAGATTAATAAAAGATTAAAATAAAAAACCCACCATAAAGGTGGGTTAATTTTTACCAAATATTTTCTTGAGTCATATGACCTAAAACACAAGCGTAAGCGTCTGTTTGGTCAAAATTCTCTTTTTTGAGTGTATTGTTCTTAGTGTACAACCATTGTATTTGAGGTTCTCGTTTTGCGACCAAATCCCAAATAATTTGTTTTTTGTCACAATCTTTAGGAAGACCACCAAATAAAACAAATTTGTTTTTATCGTTTTGTTTAACAAGTTCAGGAAAGGCGAATTTACGAGAGTTGTAGGTTGAAATGTATTCGGGAACAATCCCCAATACATCATAAATTTCTTTAGTGATTAAGGTGTTAAATCTTAATAGAGTTTGAATGGTATATACATTATTAGAATTTAATAATGGCTCCTCAATAATAACTTTAGTTATACCTAAATCTTTATATTGAATAAGTTTTGATTTAAAAATTTCACTTTTAAGTAATAATTCTTTAATTTTATTTTCTTCTTTTGGTTTTGGTACTGGTGAGATATGGGTTAATTCCAATAGTTCTCTACTTTGTATATCAAATAATGCCCATCCAATTGTTCGGGTAGATACATCAAGACCTAAAACTTTAGGGGTTTCTTTAAGTGTTTTTTTCATATTTAATTAAAAATCAAATTTAATTAAAAACTGTTGTAATCCTTGTCTTAAAACAGGTGATTGTAGCTTTGATATAATCATAAGATTATCTTCAGTATCGTAAAGACCTATTTCTGAAATATATGGTTTTACGGAGCTTGACCATGTAGGGTTAGAGCTTGCTTGGAATTCAGTTGCACTTAAATTTACTTTATATTTCATTTCATAAATTGTTGCTTCTATATCGGTTTCTAATGCTCCGTAAAAATAATATTCATCTCCAAAATTTAATGAAGTTTCGGTATTACCAGTTTTAGATGGTAACGAGAGATAATCTAAATTATATATATCGTTTTCGGCATTATCGTAGTCATCTGATGTGATAACAAATGTTGTACCTGTTAAACCTTCTACAGTTATATTTCCATTAATTGTTGTTGCGCTAACCATTGATGTAAAATCAATAACTCTCCACAATGAAGGGTCTGGTCTAACATTTCCTGTCACTTTCTGACATATTATTTCAAATGTATTGGCAACAAATCCTGTGTTAAGGGTGGTATATTCTGGGTTTTGATTTAAACATGGAAATTCATTACCAAATCTAACACCAACATTATTAGTAACCAAATTAGTTGGTGTAATCGTTGTTCCTTGTATTTTTGAATAGTAATTACAATGTAATGAATTTGTGGTTAATTCAGTATTACCTAATCTATATGTAACATACATATATTCAGATGAACCAGATAAAACACCATCTACAGATATTGAACCATTATTTATTTCACAAGTGTTAGGAGTGATTAAAGATATTCTTGGTGACGGTAACGTCCAATTTCTATTTGACTTATAAGATAATGATGCAATAATTTCCTCATCATCAATAACAATAATTTTTTGGTCAGGAAATACTTTACCAACTCTATTAGGGTATTCATTATTATATTCGTTGGCGTTTGTGTCCCATAAATTATAATATCTTATCCCTGGCTGATTCATACTAGCATTTTTAGTTGATTGAATATAGTGAACTTTGAATAATGGGCTTCCCGATACTGTTAAATCATCAAACCCAGGAGGGTCAACCCAAAAAGTTTGTCCATTACAACAAGTCGGTGATTTATGCCACATTAATGTTGGTATATGTAATCTAAAGTTTCTGGCCTCACCTGTTGTGTCTTCAGGTGTTGTGGTGTCGTATGGTTCTAATGCAAATTTTTCACCATAAAATAAATCTATACTTTGATTAGTATAGTGAATAATTGAAATCGCTTTTTGGTCTTTAGGTGGTACAATGATAACATCTCCGAGGGAATTTACATAATTAACCGTGTTGTTACTGGTTTGTCCACTATTAGACATATACCCTAAATATTCTTTTGTACCTAAATAAGATGTTGAACCAAATTTGGTATAATCTTTATTTAGTGCAGAATTCAATCCCGCTGGACTTTCAGACCAAGGAATGTTCATGTTCCAAATTTTAACGTCAAATTCATCTGTAGTACAAATAGATTCAAAATTAATGATATCGTCACTCCAATGTTGTGAAGGAGTTACACTATCATATAATGATGTCATGTTTGGTGGGTAGATTAATGTTCTGGCGTAATAACAACCTTCGTTTAAGTTAGTGAAATTGGGTAAAGGTCTATCAACAGTTAATATAAGATTACAAATATCAATAATTTTATATGTTAATATTGTATAACCACATGAAACTGACATAACACATTCCGTTATTGGTTCAGGACCACAACTTGGTGTTGGTGTTATACAACAAGTGGATGACGGTGTTGGTGTTGGATATATAATACACTCATCGTAAGATGGTGTAACAGTAGGTGTTGGTGTTGGTGTTGGAGTAATAGGGGTTCCTAAATCACAAGAACAATTATTATATCCATTTCCATCGTAATAAATTGTTATAAAATCTCCGATAGAAGGTTGTCTGACTATATTGGTGTTACAACCGGAATATTTAATGGATACTGAGTTATTACCTCTTAATGAAAACATATCAATAACGTAATTTGAGTTAATTACGTGTTGATTGTCAGTTAACGCACTCCAACTACTGATGGTTTCATTTGTTGTCTCACCAGTAAAAAATCCTCTCATTGAAGCTCTGTTGTAGATAGGGCTAACATCAGATGCCATATAAGGAATTCCGTATGTATTACCTTCGGTTCCATCTACATAGTATGGGTATTTAATATTTTGTTTGTTTTTTTGAGGTGAACCTGTTGAATTTTGAGAATTAAAATTTGGTTCTAATATATTAAGACTTGATAAATTTAATGAACCAAAAGCGTTATAGGTTACTTCACTATCACCTATTTGAAAATAAGATATGTTGAAACTACCTTGTGATAGTTTTTGTCTTGCGGTGTCCGTTAATCTAGTATTAATTAACCCTGATGTATTTTTTAATATGAATCCCATGTAATATAAATATTGTGATTATTAATTTATTTTGTTTTGTTTTGTATATTCAAATTACACACAAGGTGTAAACTTAACAGCATTACCTGTTGGACATCCGGCGTAAATTAATGTAGAATCTTTATATACTCTAACAAAGTTAACGGAGCCGTGACAACTGGATGATGAACAATTAACACCCGCAGTACAATTACAATTAATAGCTATTTGAACTTCACCTGAAGGGTCTGAGGCGGCAATATTAATCGCCTGTTGTGAGGTGATAGTAAATGAATTATATCGGTCAATATCACTATAAGGGGATGAGTTGTATTCATGAATATTCGATGAATTGTAAGTCCAACCAGGTGGTAACGAGGTATAGCCCGGTGGTACATTTAATTGGTCGTAAATACCACCAATATTATTTAAATATACTGTACCAATAGTTACATTATTCGCTAAAACTGTAAATACGGCTCGATTACAAGTATGTCCACCAAAACAAGGATTTCCATTTCCGGTGTTAAGTTCGTTATATTCTACAACAATATTCAACGAGTTTAAACACTGAATTAGAGTTGGTGGTGATGAAGTAGGGGTCATCGTGATTGTTGGTGTTGGTGTTAGTGATGCGTTTGGTGTACGAGTCATTGTTGGTGTTTGAGTCATTGTTGGTGTTTGAGTCATTGTTGGTGTTTGAGTATTAGTTGGTGTTTGAGTAGTTGTTGTTGTTGGGGTCATTGTTGGTGTTTTAGTTGGTGTGCGAGTCATTGTGGGGGTTTGAGTCATTGTGGGAGTTAATGTGGGTGTAGGTGTTGGGGTAGGTGTTGTTACCTGTTCACAATAAACGCAATCACCCAAATTACTAAACCCAAAATGTCCATCAATTAAATCAATGTTATAACCACCTAAAGTTGTTTCGCTCTTATCATAATATGAAACGCATTTACTTAAACCATCTATCATGGCTAAATAAACTTGGAATTTTTCTAAAGATATATCACCTATTGAGTTTGTAAGATTTGTTGTGGAATATATCTCACCATTATAACAATCTTGAAATAGATAACTTTGAGGGCATATTATACTATCATCAATGATATTATAATCTACAGGTGCGGCAAAAGTACAATTCCTTTCAATTATAGATGAGGATGTTGGTGTGACGGTTTGTGTTGGAGTTGGAGTTGGAGATATACCCTCAATTGTTGCGTCAATATTATTTGTTAAACATAAGTTTAAAGATGGTGTAACTGTTGGTGTAACAGTTGGTGTAGGTGTTGAGGTAGATGATGGTGATGGAATATTATCACATTCTAACACAGCAACAAAATCTAACACATCACAATTAATTGTTGGTGTTGGAGTTGGTGTTAAACACATTCCTGATGAGAAATATACATCACATAAGTCAGGACATTCGCTCACACAAGGAGATTTTCCTGATAATAAACAAGACCCATCCAAAATTGATGATAAACACCATTGAGTGTCTCCTGTTGAGTAATAAATAAATAACCCATTTGATTGACCTGTCCAATAAAGATTTGAGTTATGTGTTCCACCACTGGTATAGTTATCATCATATGTGATATTACCGGTATTGCTTATACAATATGTTGAATTACAAGCCATTTATAGATTTAAATTTAAAATTGATTCACAACCGTTATTGTCAATAACTTTTAAATTAACAGACGATTGTTCTGGTATTATAGATGGAATATTAAACAAATATGGGAATGATGTTATGGTTTCTTCATATACACATATTGTGATAGGGTTATCACATATATATATATTGAATGGTGGTGTACCGGTGATATCGTTAATCGTTATTTGTGTTGGCATCTTTTTATAATATATTTTATAAATATAAAGGGTTTATAAAACTTTTGTAGTTTGGATATTATAAAATTTATTATTATCTTTGTCTTTATGTCAGATGATGCGGAAATATTAATAGAATTATTACGAGAAATACTTGGAGACGAGAAACAACACTATGGACATAAAGGTCAAATATCGTTTGATTGTGTTAATTGTGATGAAGGACAACACAAAGGTAATTTAGAGGTGAATTATTTTCAGCATGTTTATAAGTGCTGGTCTTGTGGAGATGTGGATAATACCAAAGGTCCTTTAGGTAAATTATTTGACTTATATGGTAATAAAAAACAAAAGAAAATTTATAATGTTCTCCAACCGGAAGAGTATAAACCAAGAGAAGAAAAAAAGAAAAGATTAACACTTCCTGAAGGATTCACTTTATTCAAAGATAGTAGCCCACGATATCCAATTAGGAATCAAGCCTACAATTATCTTAAAATTCGTGGTATTGGTGATGATATTATTGAAAAGTATGGTATTGGTTTTTGTGATAAGGGTAGTTTCGGTGGTAGAGTTATCATACCTTCATATAATGAAAAAGGTTATTTAAATTATTTTATTGCTAGAAGTTGGGACCCAAATAGTCGTGCCAAATATAAAAACCCTGAAACACCAAAAGATGAAATCATATTTAATGAAAATTTAATTGATTGGTTTAGACCCATTTTTATTGTTGAGGGTGTATTTGATGGGTTGTTTCTACCCAATAGTATTCCTATGTTAGGAAAACATATGTCGGAGTTATTATTTGAGACATTGTATGAAAAGGCAATCAATAATATTACCATTTGTCTTGACTCTGATGCTTGGAGAGATGCGGTTAAATTGTATCACCAGTTAAATGGGGGTAGATTATATGGTAAAATAAAAATCATTAAACTAACTGATGATAAGGATGTTGCGGATTTAAGGGGTAATATTGGTGAATATTATTATGAAATAAAGTAGATTTTATTTGGTTATATGAAATAAATGTTATTACTTTGCCCCAACATTAAAACAATAAGTTATGTCCAACACAGTTTCATTTGATTTGACGACCTTCAGAAATTTAAAAAACGAGCACCAAAACGCCATTCAAAACAACATTACTGTATTCACCTTTGAGGGTAATGAATATTTAACTAGTTATGCGAAATATCTAATTGAATATCTTAAAACAAAATTTGAAAAATAATATGAAAATAGATTTAAACGAGGTTGCGAAAGAGATTAGAGGATTGTTGGATAAACGAAGAGAGGAACTTGATTTAACCTTTGTTGAAGACACCCACACTTATTATATGAAAGATGAGACGGGTGTTGTTAGAAATGATTATCCCTCCGTTAGTAAGGTAATGAAATACTTCTATGAGGAGTTTGATACCGAAGGTATCTCACTAAAGAAAGCCAAGGGAGACCCTGAAGTTCAACAACAACTATTAGATGAATGGAAGGCTGCGGCTGACTATTCTATAAATGTGGGGAGTAGAACTCACTTTTTATTAGAAAAAAAATCATTAGAGATGTTTGGGTTAGATAAAGAAGTTAGACAACCTGAATTTGAATGTAATTTTGAACAAATATTACGCAGTGATTCTATGGTGTCCGCAGGAACCAACTTTTTAGAAACTATGAAAGAGCGTGGTGCAATATTATTAGATACCGAGTTAATTCTTGGTGATAATGAATATGGTTATACAGGAGCTCCGGATAAAATGTGGTTAATTGAGAATAAAGATAAAACTGAAGTAGGGATTGTCTGTACCGATTATAAAACAAACAAACCAAAAAACTTTGAAGCGGGATATTTTACCAAAAAAATGTTTTCACCTTTTGAAAAATTGGATGACACTGCTTTGGGTCACTACTCAACACAATTACCATTTTATTGTAAATTGTTGTTGAAGATGTTGAAAGGGTCTAAATATGAAAACATTAAAGTTTATGGGTGTATAATTGTTTTGGTTAAAGACGATGGAACATTTGAGGAGTTTAGGATTCCAAAAGAAGTTCAACAAACTATCTTGGATATGGATATGAAAAAATATTTGACTAGTAAGTAATTAACAACTAAATTTATAAAAAAAGTATATGGATGATTTATTGCAACCAAAGATTGATTTAAAAAAACAACCAACACTTGAGTGTGAAGAATGCGGAAGCATCTACTTCAAGGAAGTTGTTATGATAAAAAAAGTAAACAAATTATTAACAGGAAGTCAGGAAGATACGATTGTTCCATTCCCCACTTATCGTTGTGATGATTGTGGTCACGTCAATGAGGATTTTAAATTATTTGATAAATAATGAAATTAATTAAAAAAGAAGGTGTTTGTGCTCCTTGCACTGCGTCATTGTGGTGGATACCAACAATAACATATATCATTATGTCAATTAATGGTGTTAAATGTCATGATGAATGGTTATGGTGGGTAGGAATACCTGCTTTAATTTTAGTATGGGGATTATTAAATTGGAAAATTGAAAAATAATATGATAAAAAAATTAGTTCACTTTAGTGACTTACATATACGATTATTTAAAGACCACGATTTATATCGTGGTATCTTAAATAATATGTTGGAACAATTCAGAGAGATTGCTCCGGATAGAATTGTCTTTACGGGGGATTTATTACATTCAAAAAATCAATTAACCCCTGAGGCGATAGAAATGTCTTCTTGGGTATTAACAGAATGTTCTAAAATCGCTAAAATAGTTTTAATTCCTGGTAATCACGACGCAAATTTAAAGAATGATGAAAGGTTGGATAGTATAACACCTATTGTTGATAATTTAAATAATCCAAATATTGTTTATTACAAGAATAGAGGGATTTATGAGGATGAGAATGTGTCTTGGTGCGTATATTCACAATTTCAAGGTAATATTCCACCGGAAGTTGATACTGCGGTTGGATTTAAGATTGGGTTATTTCACGACCCTGTTGCCGGATTAACTACAGATTTAGGGTTTGACTTTGGTTCACACGCTTATGATGTTGAAAAATTTAACGGTCTTGACCTCGTTCTATGTGGAGATGTTCATAAGAGAGCAAGCTTTAATATCCCAAATGGTAAAAGAGGTGTAATGATAGGGAGTTTGATTGCTCAGAACTATGGGGAAAGTATTACTAAACACGGATTTGGAATATATAATTTAGAAACTGATGAATACTCGTTTGTTGATTTACACAATCCAAAACCTTTCTTATCGTTTAAAATGAAATCATTTGATGATATAATAAATGGAACTGAAAAATTGGTAAATTTATAAATAAAATTGTTAAAAATAACAACTTTACTAAAAACTATGATATTTATATAATATGGGAAGAAACAAAAAAAATAATGAAGAAAAAAAACAGAGTATATCGATAGCTATTAAACCTGAATTGTTGGAATATTACAGGGGTCTTCATATTAACTTGTCGTCACTCGTTAATAAATTATTAGAAGATTATAAATTTGAAAAAGAAAATTTGTAAAAAATGTTCGGTAGATAAATCATTATTTGATTTTAATAAAAATAAAAGTTCTAAGGATGGTTTACAGGACAATTGTAAAGTTTGTGTTAAAGAATATAAAAAACAATATTATATTGATAATAAAGAAAAAATATTAGAAAAATCTAAAGAATATTACATTGAAAATCAAAAAATAATTATTGATAGAGTTAAAATTTGGGGGAATAATAATAAAGATAAAGTTGAACAATATAAAAAAGATTATGTTGAAAGGAATAGAGATTTTATTAACTCAAAAATGGTTCAACGAAAAAAAGATGACCCTATCTTAAAATTAAAAATGTTGTATAGAAGTAAGACAAATAAAATTTTGGGTAGTAATAGAGAATCCACCTTTGATTTAATTGGTTGTTCACCTTCAGAATTAAAAAGTTATTTGGAAAAACAATTTAAAGATGGTATGTGTTGGGAGAATCACGGATTATTTGGTTGGCATATTGACCATATTATTCCATTATCATCCGCTAAAAATGATGATGAATTAAAAAAATTATGTCATTATACTAATTTACAACCTTTATGGGCTATTGAGAATATAATTAAACGAGATAAAATAATATAATGGGAAATCTTAGACATAAATACTCCGATGAGGAGTGGGAAGAATTACTTAAAAAAATAGAACAAGAAGACAAAGAGCGTGAAGCAAATCGTGTTAACAAATAGTCAATTAACTAGTGTCAATGAGTATTGTAAATTAAACGATATTGAGGACATTGATAAATTCATCGTAAAATGTTTTACTGGTGGATTTAACACAACTAAATATGGTCTGCTTGGTGATGATTCGGGAAAAACGAGTATTGTTGAGGAAAAACAGGTAGAAATTGAGGTAATCCGTGAAATACGGGTAGAAGTTCCTGTTGAAGTTATCAAAGAAGTTGAGGTCATTAAGGAAGTGGAAATCATTAAAGAAGTTCCGAGCCCACCCACGGAAATAGAAATTATCAAATATGTTGATAGAGAAGTCATTAGGGAGATAAAAGTGGAAGTTCCTGTCGAAAAAATAGTATATATTTACGACAATCCCGTCCCAATTATAGAGGAAAAAAGGGACGAACCTGAACCAATTATTATTGAGAAGATAGTGGAGGTTATTAAGGAAGTTCCGGTGGATAGAATTATTGAGGTGGAGAAGGTGGTAGAGGTTATTAAAGAAGTTATAGTTGAGGTTGATTCCGGAAATGATAAATTAAAACTTATCCAAGAAACTTTACAGAAATTAAGAAAAGAACTATCTTTAAAGAACACAAGAATAGAAGAGCTTGAAAAAATAAATAAACAATTGGAATCAAGTAATATAGAGCGTGGTGCGGTTTATATGAAAGGTTCTAACTTAACAGAAAATTTATAATATGGAAATATTAGTTTGGTTCATTTTAAGTTATGGGCTTATGAACATTATGGTATACGGGTCAATCTTTCAGGGATTGAGAGATTTCTTTAAAAAATGGGGAAATAACCAATACACACCTTTTAACGGATTAGGACGTTTTATATCGGGTATATTAACCTGTCCAATGTGTTTTAGCACCTGGAGTGGATTTTTATTGAGTTTTTTATTATACTCTCCAATACACCAATTATTCGGTATTTCCGAAAATGTGTCTTGGTTCTTTGATGGTCTATTATCATCAGGGGCTGTGTGGATAATAAATTCTATTGTTGAATGGTTTGAGGAGAACAGACCAGTGAAAAATTAAAATATGGAAAGTAAATTAGGTGATTTTGTAATTAAGTATTTGAAAGAAAAAACTCAAACTAGAAAAGTAATCAAATGTGTGGATTTTTTTCAATTAATAATTGATATGGGTCTCAGTGATGAATGTGTTGAGGTTATGAATATTGTTGAATATTTGGACCAAAATGAGATAGATATAAATTTTGATGAAATTACGGGGGATTATTACTCACGATTTAAATCAATTGAGAGAAAAGTTAAACTATCTAAAATGTTACAAGGTAGTAAAACAGAAGTTCAAAAAATGATTGAAAAGGTGAATAGTATTCAAGTCCAAGAGAGACCTGAATGGTTGGAAATGTATAGAGATGATTCGACAGATGAAAAAATAGAACGGTCTAAAATGGAGGTGTCAAATGAAAATCCATATCAACGAATTACTGATATGTTAACTCAAGAATTAAGAGAACAAGTTGAGAATGAACCGGAAATAACTTTAGAAGAAATAGAAAAAGAAATAAATAACAATTAAATAAAAACAATCATGCCAAAGTCAAAATTACGAGGTGGAGCAAAAGCTCACAAAACAAGAGTTACAACAAGAAACAACTCTCTTAGAGGATTAAGAAAGAAAGCTCAAGCGGAGTATACCGAAATGTTTGAGAAACAAATGGAAACAATGAAAGCTCAATACCAAAATGAGAATGGTGAAACAATGGATATAAACGCCGAGGTTGTAAGTGATGTAAATGATATTAACATCGTTGAGGCTGAGGTAGTAACACCTGAAGTTGAAGTTGAGAACTAAAATAGTATCCGCATTTCCTGGAGTAGGAAAAACAACTTATCATATAAACAACCCTAAAACCACTTTGGATTCCGATTCAAGTGGTTTTAGCTGGGTTGTTAATGAGAGTGGTGAAAAGGTTAGAAATCCAGAGTTTCCACAGAACTACATTACCCATATCAAAGATAATATTGGTAAATATAAATACATCTTTGTGTCTTCACATAAAGAAGTTAGAGACGCTTTATTGGATAATTGTATTTTCTTCTATTTGGTTTATCCGGATAGTGATAGAAAAGAGGAGTTCATCAAACGATACCGAGATAGAGGTAATGACGAGAACTTCATTAAGTTAGTTGATTCCAAATGGGATGAATGGATGTCGGAATACTATTGGATGGAAGGTGGTTGTGTGAAATTAACGGCTTATGATGGTTGGAATTTAGACAATGTGTTGGAAGCTCAAGATAGGAGAGACGGTGGAGACGCCATTCAAGAAGAGGTTGAAGAAGTGAACTAAAAAATATGGATTTATTTAATCCTGCAATAGAATTTAATTACACAATAATGATAAAAGATTTAGATATCACAAACTTTGATAATCCTTACCTACAGATTGTGTGGGAGGATTATGTAGAAAATTTTACACAAGAAAAAATAAAGAGTGTTCGTCATTACTTTCAAAAGAAGTATAACACAACCAATGTTAATGTAATAACAAAAACAAAGGTTGCTGACGACACCACGCATACCGTAGACATCTCCTTTAACATTTTGGATGAGAACTATCAATTAGAGTTAGTTCGTTCATTCTTGGAGTCAAAAGGGAATATGGAACACTACGATGATATCTACCAGCTTAATAGTATTGTGGATAACAAATTGTTGCAGGACCAAACCGACGCATCACCATTTAAAAGATGGTATATCAAAAATATTGAATTCTCAAACTTTTTATCCTATGGTGAGAATCAGAAGATAGATTTTGAGAAGTGTGATGGGATTACGGTTGTGGAATCAAACCCACCTAACTTTGGAGGTAAGACGGTTCTTACGGTAGATTTACTTATGTTCTTATTCTTTAATGAGACCACCAAGACATCCAAAGCCGAGGAGATATTTAATAGATTCACCGAAAGAAATAAAGTTGCTGTAAAAGGAGAAATTACAATTGATGGTGAGGAGTATATCATATTGAGAAATATTGAGAGAAAGTTATCAAAGAAAAACGAATGGACGGTTAAGACCGAGTTGGACTTTTATAAAAGATTGTCTGATGGTAGTTTGCAGAACTTCACCGGAGAACAACGAAGAGAGACCGAGGCGTTTATCAAAACGTCTATCGGAACTAAAGAGGACTTCTTAATGACCATCCTAACAACTGCCACTAACTTGGAAGAACTAATTGATGCCAAACCAACAGCGAGGGGTCAGGTTCTTTCAAGATTTATGGGGTTAGATTTTCTTAAGCGTAAGGAAGAAGCTGCCAAAGAAATTTATAGTGAATTTTCCAAAGGAATGTTATCAAACATTTATAACTCAGAACAACTTAAAACGGATAACCAAACCAGTCAAGACACAATTGATAATCTAACGGAAACTAATCTTACATTGGATGGTCAATTGGGTGATACTAAAGAAAGGATTCTTAAAGGTCAACAGTATCGCGATGGGTTATTAAATTCCAAACACAACATTGATAAGGAATTAACAATGGTATCTCCGGATAAGGTTCAGGAAGAAATTAGCGGGTTGGAGACACAAAAATCTAAATCCGTTTCTGATAGAGATGGGGTTAAAGTTGTTGAACCATCCGAATTTTACCACGAGGATAAACACGATGAGGTAAAACAAGAGATTAAAGATTTAATTACCAAACAAGCCGACAACAACGCAAAGATTAAAAACATTGAGGAACTTAAAAGTTCTGTTGATGGTGGAATCAAATGTGAACACTGTGGTATTGAACTTATGAACGCAGCAATTACCAACGCAAAAATTGGAGAGCTTGCGGGGTTTATCACACACAAAGGGGAATTAGAGGGGTTAATGCGTGATTTAACCAGCAAAGAACTCGGTTTTGTTAATCTTAAAAAAGAATTTGATGAGTATGAAAAAAACAAACTTATTAAAGAAAAATATGAATTAAGTGTTGAGAGATTCCAGTTAATGATTGAGGCGTTGAAAACCAAATTGGAAAGATATACCGAAGTTCAGGATAAGGTTATTGAAAATAATAAAACCGATGGATTGTTAATCAAAGCCGGAATTAGAATAGATGAACTTGAAGGTGAGAAAAAAACTATAGAAACCAGTATCTCTAACAATAAATTTACAATAACCAATCTTATAACCAATATAACATCTAACTTGGAAACAATTAGGAAAATTGGTGAAGAAGCCGAGAGAGAACGAATTTATAAAATATATTTGGAAATATTTGGTAAAAATGGGGTAACCAAATTTATAATGAAAACGATGATGCCACTTATTAATAGTGAACTTCAAAGGTTGTTGGAAGATAGTTGTCACTTCAGATTAGAGGTTAGAATTAACGACAAGAATGAGGTTGATTTTTTAATGATTGATAACAATACTCAAGTTGAGAAACCAATGTCATCCGGTTCAGGATATGAAAGGTCAATTGCTTCATTAGCGTTGAGAGCGGTGTTGAGTAAGATATGTTCATTACCAAGAGCCAATGTTGTGGTGTTTGATGAAGTATTCGGGAAGATATCCAACGATAACTTGGAGATGGTATCGGAGTTCTTTACCAAGATTAAAGAGTATTTTGAGAAGATATTCGTCATCACACACAATCCACTGGTAACGAATTGGGCGGACAATGTGGTGAGGATTAAAAAAGAAGAAAATATTAGTTATGTTTCTCAATAAAAAGTACCCATCTCTTGATGGGTATTCTTTTTTTAATTATCTTTTTAAAAAATTATATAATTAATAAAATGACAACAAAAAAAGGAGCTGACCCAAGTATTATATTAGAAATATTAATGTCAATGGATTTATCAAATTTAAATGGTGAACAATTACGTAATGAGGTAAAAAAAAAATACTCAAGTTATTTTAGTAAGACATCTAAAGATACTATAAAAGCGATTATCCGAGAAGATTTAATAATTGAAAATCAAAAAAGACGAACTTTAATTAAATTACCTCAAGATTTAAAAAAACTTGATATAATGGCGGTTAATTATAATGAAAATAAGGATGTATTAGAAATTTCTCTATGTCAACAAAAAGGTAATAACGCAAGTTTTAATTCAACATCGGAATCTAAAACATTAGAATGTATGTCTGATTGCTTGTTAAATGAAACATTCAAGGAATTTTTTAATTTATTACCGGATAATTTAAATCCAAATAAGTGTGGAAAAAAATATGTTGTGGATGTATGTGTTGGTATGGTTAACGCTTGTGGTAGCAAAATTAAAATTAAAAATAATGTTGAAATAAAATACTATACAAATAATGAATATTTATCTTATTTAGGTTTGGATATTGATATAGTTGAACTTGCTATGTTAATAGAAAAAAATAATAGAATTCAAAATCATTTTTATGATGCAATATCTGAATGTATAAATTGGGACGAAATTTATGATAAAAGTTTAAATTTAATAAAAAATAATGGAATTAAATAAAACCTATAACGAAAGTTGTTTAGACACAATGAAAAAAATGTCTGATAATTTTATAAAATTAACAGTTACTTCACCACCTTACGATGATTTAAGGACTTACAATAAAAATGTCGGTAAAAATAAAGATGAATATAATGGGTACTCATTTCCTTTTGAGGATATAGCTAAAGAACTTTTTAGGGTTACTCAAAAAGGTGGTATTGTTGTTTGGGTTGTTTCGGATGCTGTTAAAAATGGGTCGGAGACTGGTACCTCATTTAGACAGGCGTTGTTTTTTAAAGAAATTGGATTTAATATTCACGATACTATGGTATACCGAAAATTAAATCCACCACCAAATGCTGGTGCTAGATACCAACAAATGTTTGAATATATGTTTGTATTTTCAAAAGGTAAACCGACAACAACAAATATAGCGTTAAGAGATAGAAGTAATAAATGTGATGATAAAAGAACTTATAGAAAAAAGAAATTCTCAAGAAATAAAGATGGTGAATTTAATGAAAATGATTATTTTGTTAAAGATAGAGTACCAGATTATAATATATGGGATTTTTATGTTGGGGGTGGAAATTCTACTAATGATAAAATGGCATTTGAACATCCGGCGATATTTCCTGAAGAGTTAGTGAAAAAACATTTAGAGTCTTGGTCAAATGAGGGTGATATTATTTATGACCCATTTATGGGTAGCGGTACAACATCAAAAATGTGTATATTAATTGAAAGAAGTTATATTGGGTCTGAAATATCTAAAGAATATTGTGATATAGAAAAACGAAGATTAGAGAAAGTTTTGTGTGAAATAAAAAATGGAACAACTTAATTATATAAAAAAATATTTTTATTAAACTAATTTCATTATCTTTGTAACATAATTTATAACTTAAACGTATAACATATGGAGAACTTAACCAAATACATTCTATTTGTATTTACAAAAAACGACAACCCCCAAGAATTCGCAGAACAAATTGCTGATGAATTAAGTGTTATTTCGGATGTTCCAAAGGTCAATTTTTACTTTGGTCCGGAATCGACAGTGTACACAATCTCAACTTTAGATTCCTATTTGGATGTTAAAGACTATATTGATATGATATTAGATTATGACACAATAAGTTATATTTTATTACCATACACAGATGACAATTTGTCATACGGATTACCAGATGAAGTTGCAAAACATCTATTTAACGATGGTGTTAATGACTATATGTCAGGTAAAAACAAAATATGTGATGAAAATGATTATGAGGTACGAAATATGTTAATGAATAACATTAGAGCGGAATTCTTTTTAGATTTTTCTGAATTTGTTGATGAAGATGAGGATGATGATATTAGTCAACTTAAATATAAGAAAAGAAAACCAACATTTGACGAATTATTTGATAAATTAGTCGATGAGGGAATTAAATCATTATCAGAAGAAGAATTACAATTACTTAACCAATACTCAAAATAATATGAAAGAAAAAAATTCGGGGATTCCAATTAATCAAGAAGAAATACAACTGTATTTAAAAGACATTCGTAAGATTAAAGTGATGACTCCTGATAGGGAAAGAGAGTTATCCAAATTAATTAGTTCGGGAGGTCTAACAGAAAAAGAATTGGAATCGATTAATAAAGAATTACTTGAGGGAAATTTGCGTTTTGTTATTACGGTGGCGAAACAATATCAAAACCAAGGGTTAGATTTTCCTGATTTAATTGCTGAAGGTAATTTAGGTCTTATGAAGGCTATTAATCATTTTGATTGGTCAAGAGATTTAAGATTTATATCATACGCTGTGTGGTGGGTCAAACAGTCTATCCTCCAATCGTTAAATGATAACGCTAGAACGATTAGACTTCCGGTTAATGTGGTTCAGGATTTACAGAGAGCTAAAAAAGAGATTGAGTCTAATGGGGGTAAACTCTCGGACAAGTTTCAAAATTTACCATCTATTGTTGATTTAGATATGGGTATTAATGAGGATGGAGATACTTTAGTTGATATTATAAAGAATGAACAGGCAGATATGCCCGACGCAATTTTTAACACTAAAGATGAATTAAAAAAACAATTAATTTCTTTATTAGATGTTTTAGATAATCGAGAGAAAACTATTGTTGGTGATTATTTTGGGTTGACGGGTACTCCAAGGACTTTAGAAGACATTGGTGGTGATTTTAATCTTACTAAAGAAAGGGTAAGACAGATTAAGGAAAAAGCCTTAAGAAAATTAAGGAATGAGAGTTCGATACTTTTCGATTATATGTAAAAAAAAAGAAACCTTCTATTTATTATGATAGAAGGTTTTTTACTTTTATAGTAAAACTAATTTAAAAATTATGAAAACAATATTAAAATTTATTGACGATTGGGGTATTAGAATAATGACATTACTGGTGGTAATTGTATTTTTTAAAACTTGTGGTACTAACACTAAAATTGAAAAATTAACTAAAAATGTTGAATCATTAGAAGTTAATTTAAAAAAAGAAATTAAAGTTGAAGGTTTAAAAACAGAAAGAAGAATGATTCAGTCTACGGATAGAAAAATTATGGATGTTAATAGACAATCAGAAATTGATAAAGAAATTTCTAAAATAGAGAAATGAAAAAAACAATATTAGAATGGGTTAAGGCTCATCCAATCAGGGCTATGTTTTTAGTTCCGATTTTTTTGGTTGCGGGAATATCAATATCGCATGTTGTTTCGTGGTATAATTTAACAAATCCAATTAGTTGGGCAATATATTTATCAATTGCGATTGAGATAGGAGCTATGACAGCATTGTTAGCGGCCACAAATAAAATTAAAGGTGGTGTTTGGTTTATGTTTGGTATGGTGACTTTCATACAAATGATTGGTAATATATTCTTTTCCTATAAAGAGATTGACGCAAATAGTGTGTTATTTAAGTCGTGGGTAGAGTTGACAGGACCTATATGGGAAATGTTTGGTTCAGACCTTACTGATATAGTATCATTGAAAAGATGGTTAGCCTTTTTAAGTGGTGGTTTATTACCAATTATATCATTAACTTCATTACATTTCTTTGTAAAATATGATGAATTGATTGATGAAAGTAATAAAAATGTGATACCTGTTAGTGTTATTGAAGAATCTTCTGGTGTTATAATCGATGAATTTACAGTGACTGAATTGGATTATACGAAAAATATTGTACAATCAGATGTGTTTGAGGGGCCAATAGAAGAAGTTGTTGAAGAACCAATCGAGGAATCAATAGAAGAAGTTGTGGAAGAACCAATCGAGGAACCAATCGAGGAAGTCGTTGAAGAACTAATCGAGGAACCTATAGAAGAAGTTGTGGAAGAACCAATCGAGGAACCAATCGAGGAAGTCGTTGAAGAACTAATCGAGGAACCAATCGAGGAAGTCGTTGAAGAACTAATTGAAGAACCAATCGAGGATGTCGTAGAGGAACCAATAGAAGAAGTTGTTGACGATATTGTTAGATTAAGTTATGTAAAAACATCGTAATCAAATAAATTTTTTACATTATATTATATGGTGGACATTATTAATTATGGTGATTTTAAACCAAAAGGAAAACAAAAAAAGAAATATCAAATAATTCTAACTCATACATCTAGAAATATTAATGATTATTTACAATTATTAAAATATAGAAATAACGGTAAATATAACAGAATACCCAATTATATTATAACCAGAGAGGGTAAAATACTACAGTTATTAGGGAATGAAGGGCACACCGACTATTTCTCAAATCCCAATATAAATAGAAATTCTATAATCATTTCTTTAGAAAATTTAGGGTGGTTACACAAAGAACCTTTAACTAATCATTACGTTAACTGGATTGGTGATATTTATAAGGGTAATGTGTTTGAAAAAAAATGGAGAGACTACTATTTTTGGCAACCTTATACTTCTATACAAGTTGATAGTACATCAAAATTATGTAATGAATTATTTAAAGATATGTCAATTAAACGTCAAATAGTCGAACATAATACAAAAATAACCGGTATTGAAAAATATTGTGGGGTGGTAACTAAAAGTAATTTTAACACTAATTTTACAGATGTTAGCCCCGCATTTAATTTTGAAGAATTTTTAAAAAAAATAGAATATGAACAACTCACATGATGAAATAAGAAATTTACTTAATGCTTCTAGAAAAATGTTATCCAACGATACCATTAATGAAGATATTAATAATATTAGACAAAAATATGGCGTTATTACTGAACAAGAAACTGAAGTGTCTTCAGGTGATATCACTAAAAAATATGATGTAACTAAATCTGTTGAAGATACAATTGACGACGATAATGAAAGTAAAGATGATAAAACACAAGGGTATAGAATTTCAGGTGGGATTTTAGTCTTACATGGTAAAGAACAAACTGATTTAGAATTAACTACAGATGAAAAAATTGCTTTCCAAGAAACAATGGATGAATTTATTGCTGAAGTGTCTGATTTAGTAGATTTTAACAAATTAAATATTTATCCAAATAATGTTGAATGGTCAGGTAAATTAATTGACTATGATGTTGATTTTTTCTTATCAATTGGTGAAGAAAGTGGTGTTTATATTAATGGTGAAATGATAAAGGCTGATGACGAATTTTTAGAAATGATTAATAAGTTAAAAACTTTTTATGAGAAATTTAAATCAAAATGGGCTAAAATTTTAGCATCAAGAAAAAAAACAATTAAAACATAATAATAATGAGAGATGTTATTGGTGATAATAAACAGAATATTTTATTAGTGATTCTTATTGTTTTATGTGGATATAATATTTTCACAACAAACGGGATTAAAACTGATGTTAAATCGTATAAAAATAAAATAGAGTCCCTTCAAACTAAAATTGATTCGACTAAATTGGTTAACAAAGGAATTGATATTAAGATTGATTCTGTGAAAGGTAATGTTATTAATTTAACAAAAGATATTAACCACATAGATAATAATATAACAATAATTAAAAAACAAACTAATGAAAAAATTAATAGTGTCGATACTCTTACTGCTAACGAGCTTGAGCAGTTTTTCACAAATAGATACAACAACGGTAAAAATTAAAACACCAATTGCCAAATTAGTCATTAAAGATATTATTAAGGGTGATGGGTGTAATATTGAATTAAAATTAACTCAAGAAAAATTAATTAAAACTGAAGAAAGAGAAAAACAAAAAGATGTCCAAATTTCATTATTAGAAGAGAAAGACAATAATAATAATTTTATATTAGGTAAAAAAGACGAACAATTAAAAATCTCTGAAGAATTATCTAATAAATTACATAAAGAACTTACCGGACAAAAATTTAAATCTTTTTTATGGAAACTTGGAACGTTTGCCGGAGTAATAACTTCAACATACTTATTAATACTTAAATAAAATGGCATTTACAGCAGCGGAAAAAAAAGAGATTGAGGTTATGATGAGAAAAGAAATTAAAGATTTCTTTGGCACAACCACAATGAAACAATATGAACAAAAACTTATTGAAATGATAGGTCGTGAAATAAAACGAGGGAAACTTGAAGTAGAGGTTAAAGACATTGTAATTAGGTCATTCAGAGAATTATATAGTGTAATGTGGAATCAACGAAGTTTTTGGGAAACAAGACTTAAAAACGCGTAGAAAATGAAAATAGAAGAAGATGAAATGTCTGATGATTTAAAGAAGAAAATTAATGGTGAAGTAACCCAAACAGCTCCTTATAAGGACGGATATGTGGTTGATACTATAATTGCTGCTCAAGACATAACAAAAGAGTTAGGTGAATCAAATAAAAAAAATAAAAAATTAGACATGATTAAGAGACCAATTAATAAGGGGATTGCAACTAAATTAGTTGGTAATACTAAATTAAAAAAACCTGTTGGTAAATTATCATCATCCTTACCTATTATGGGTGAGAAAGAAGAGGCAACTGAATCTATGGGTGCATCTTCAGCTGGTGGATTTGAAGGACCATTATTTTCAACAACCAAACAAGAAATGCAAGAAAAATGTTGGGTAGGATATCAACAAAAAGGTGTAAAAAAGAAAGGTGATAGAATGGTGCCTAACTGTATAAAAGAAGATGAAGATGGTGATATTAAAAAAGTTGAGGCAACTGAATCTACAGGTTCGGGTTCATCTGGTTCATATGAAACTCCCGCGGCTTGGGCTAAATCACCAAGTAAAAAAGATTGGAGAGGTGCTTCTAAAACTCAAATCCCTGGTGGAAAATTTGTTCAAGTTAAGAAAAAATGTAAAAAATTTCCATATTGTAATCAAGGTGACATTAAGTCTTTAAAACTATATGAGAATGATATGGTTAAGAAAGCGATTCAAAATATTAGTGAAAAACATAATATAAGTGAAAATGTTATTAAAACAATTATCTCTTATGAGTACGAAAAAATGCTTTTAAATAAAAAATAATATATTTATAATAAAAACAAAAAATGAAAAAATTAAATACGACTTATTTAGAAAATTTAGTGTCTAAAATTTTAAATGAAACTTTAGAAGAAAGAGCAGATAATTTAGTCTCTAAAATAAAAACTAGTATGGATGAGAAAGAATCTAATATTTGTGAGTGTGGTGGAATGATGTATGAAGGAGAATGTTCAGAGTGTGGTGAAGGAATTTACGATGTTTCAAAAAAATTCCCAAAAAGTCAATCTTTCGACTATATTGAAGAAGAAGAAGGTGAGGTTGATTCCGACGGTAATTATGATTATGATGAAGAGGCTTGTAAATGGCATAAAGAAAATAACGCTCCCAAAGATAGAATTGAAAAATTTTGTGGAACTGATGTTAATGAATCTTTAAAAGGAAATCAAAAAGTTTTAGATAAAAATAAAAATAACCGATTAGATACTGAAGATTTTAAAATGTTGAGAAAAAGTAAAAAATCGGAGATGGGTGAATCTTTAAAAGGGAATCAAAGAGTTTTAGATAAAAATAAAAACAATAGATTAGATACTGAAGATTTTAAAATGTTAAGAAAAAGTAAAAAATTAGAGATGGGTGAAGAGGGTAAACACAAAGAGTCTGTTAAATTAACTGAAAGTCAAATGATTGAGTTAATTGAGAGTGTTATTATGGAACAGAGTAAAGAAAAAAACATTAAATCTATGGGTACACCTAAAGGTTTAGATAAACAAATTCAAATTCATAAAAAATCAGGTAAAGAAAATGATGATTATCTTAAATCTGTTACAAAAAAAATGAAAGAATATCTAAAGGATGGTTCTAAAGGTGATTATACTACAGAACCTAAAATTTTCCCAAAAGGTAATGGTGAGTTAACTAAAATGGATAAAAAGGCTTATATCCCATCAGGGGCTGTTGAGGAGTATACTGATAATTTAACAGCGGCAGGACAAGAGAATTTAATGTATGATGAAATAAATCCAAATGAAGAGTGGATAACAGATAACATTGAGGGGTCATCAAGAACAGGTAATAATCCGGAATGGGCTAACACTGGAGAATCCGATGTTAACAAAAAACGAAATACAATTAGGAAAAAGAATATATTGGGTCAAATTAAAAAGAAAGCTTACAATAAAGCTCCACAACCAACTGTTAATGATAATGCTGGTGAAGATGAAGGGTCTAAATTAATGGCTAAATTAGAGTCGTTAGAACCTAAACAATCAAAACAAATATCAGAAGAGTTTGACAGAATGAAATCACTAATTACTTACAAAGGTAAGACTCAATAATTTACAAAAAAATAAAATGAATTATAATTTCTCCATAGACTAACTCTATGGAGAATTTTTTTAATTATATAACAAAGCCAATGTCCCCCGAAGATGTAGAAGTCTGGTTTAGGGTGAATAATGTTATTCCCGAAAAATTAGAATTATATTCAGACTTTTCCCATTCACTTAATTCTCTAATTTTACAGACCTATTTAGGTCAAAACACTATTTCTAACGAAACAAAAATAATTTTGTCTGATAAAGATAATTTAAACCATTTTGATTGGTGTTGGAAAAAAACAATTGAAAACTTTAAAAAAGAAAATATTAATTTCCATCTTAAAGGTGGTCATTACGATTATTTTGAATCTTTTTTTGATGAAATTTTTTACCATCAAAAGGAAGAAAAAATTAGAATTTCTGTAGGTGAATTTTTTACCGATTTATTTAATTTAGATAAGACATTTACAAAATCTGATTTAGAAATGATTTTAATGATATACAAAGTATTGAATAATAACCTCAAAACATAAAAAAACACCATATAGTGTTTACAATGGTATAATTAAATTTACTTTTAAAGATATAAAATAAATTATTAACAAACTTTGAAATGGAAACATTAGAACAAATTAAGGCTTTAACCGAAGAATTATCGGTGGACGCAACAAAATTCTTCGCAGGTAATAAAAGTGCTGGTACTAGAGCTAGAAAATTAGCACAAGATTTAAAAAAATCATTAGATACTTTACGAAAAGAAATTTTATCGGAAAGAAAAAAAGACGAGTAGTTATGGATATTAAAACAATTTTATTGTTTATATTTATCTTTTCGATTTTGACCGTTTCAAGAACGGTTATTAGATTAATAGGTTCCCTAATATCAAATCCACCGAAAAGGTTTTTATTGAATAATGGGGAACTTATTTATTTAGGATTGGCAATATCCTATTGTTTAACCTATATTATAAAATATTAATTATGAGCTTATATAAAGAATTTTCACTACTATTCCCTTACTTACAATCAGTTAGAAAAATTGAAAAATATTTAAGTTTTGATGTTGCTTTCCCAATGAGTTGGAAACTACCTAAAAAATATGTTGAGGAAGATAAAGTAATGGAACAAGAAAGTACAATGACTGACCATAGATTTTTTTCATTTGTTAGTGAAATAAGTGAGAGTAATGTTGAAAAAACTTCTGAAAATTTACAAAATATTATTAAATATAATTTAGAGAGAGAAGAAAAAGACAAACTGTTCCAAAACAAAGTGGATGAATTAAAAAATATTTTTGAAAAACAAAATTTAAATAATTTGAAAAGTTTAAAATTTAATATAAAAAATACTAAAATTGAGTTAGAAGATAATGAAGAAGAGCTTAAAACACCTAAACTGGTATCAGAATGAGATTAAAAAAGATGAGATTGATTTACATAATGAAAAATCAAAATTAATCAAAGATATAGTAAAAATAAAAAAGGAGGACATTCTTCCAAAACAAATAATACCAGAAAAACTTACATTATGGATGAGAATAAAAAAAGTGTTGATGGGATAATTCAAAAATTGGCGATGATATCTGATGCTATTGAAAGTTTATTCCCCGATGGAAAATGTATGATAGCTTTTGAACTTAAAGAGAAAGATTATAAAACAGTTCAAAAAAATTTCAGAGATGTTGACCGAAATTATAAACAATTCAAAATTGATATTTCAAACACTGAATTTATTTTTTTACTGGATGAGTTGTTGAATACCGAAGAAGGTAGTCTTTTGAAAACCCCTGATTAATTAATAAATTATACAGGGATTTTTTTTGGGTGATGGAATAATCTTTAACAAACATACAATCCATTCTTTTTTCTGAAATGAATTTATTTGAAATAGAATCTATAAAACGAGAGGAATCATACTCGTTTTTTAAAATGAATAAATTAACTTTATCGTCATTCTGAACGATAATTTTATTATTTAATTTTGATACTAATTTAAACCCCACTGGGTCTAAATATAATTTAATAAACTCGAGAGAGTTTATTTTTTTATTTAAAGTGAGGTCTAATAAAGTCTCCTCAATTTTATAGGTTATTATTTTTGTTATTGTATAATCATCATCGTCTAAATTAACTTTAATTTGTCGACCCAACTCATCTTTTAAATATACAGGAAGAAATGTATCGGGAGACTTTTCCAATATTGCTAATTCATAACTACACTCATCCCCATTCGTATACTTTTTTTCAAAAATAACATCATTACTTTGATTAGATAAGGTAATAAATAAATCATCTGACTTTTTATGTGTCTTAAATTTATTGATTATTTTCTTTTTTATTTTATTTTTGAATAGAACAATTAAGTAATTCATGTTGATAGTTGTTATTAAATAGATTAGTTTTAAATTAAATATAAGTAAATAAGTATGAAAAATTTTTATGAGACATTAGGTGTTAATGAAACAGCTACCCAAGAAGAGATTAAAAAATCCTATAGAAAATTGGCGGTGGAACATCATCCGGATAAAGGTGGTGATGAGAATAAGTTTAAAGAAATTTCTGAAGCGTTTGATACAATAGGGGACAACGATAAACGCCAACAATACGATAATCAAAGGTCAAATCCTTTTGGTGGTGGTTTTAACCCATTTGGTGGTGGTGGAAACCCATTTGAAGATATGTTTAATAACATGCACTCTCATAGACAACCATCAGTTCCGGATAAAGTGATTGAAGTTATGGTTGGGGTTTTAGAAAGTTATAATGGTTCTGATAAAACAATCACATATAGTAGAAAACATAAATGTGGCGGTTGTAATGGTAGTGGTGGTGATAGGGTAAATTGTGGTACTTGTAGAGGAGAAGGGTTCACAATCCAAAGAATTGGTACAGGAATGTTTATTCAGATGGTGAGACAAGTTTGTTATTCTTGTAATGGAAAAGGGTTCTCATATTCAAGAGTTTGTGGGTCTTGTAATGGAGAAACAACCAAAAGTTCTATTGAAAATTTATCAATTAAATTACCTCATGCTGTGGATGATGGACAATTTTTAAGATTACAAGGGAAAGGTGATTTCCATAATGGTATTTACGGAAATTTAGTTTTAAGGATTAAAGTTTCACCTGAAAATAATTTTGAAAAACTTGGTAATGATTTAGTGTATAATACCTTTTTTGATTTAGAGTCGTTAAAGAAAGATACTTTAGATGTTAATCATCCAAAAGGTAATATATCGGTTAAATTGCCGATTGACTTTGACACAACAAAACCCCTTCGAGTTAAATCTAAAGGGTTTAATAATGTTGGGGATTTGTTTATAAAATTAAATGTTAAATTCTCTCGTAAGTAATTTTAGAATAACAACATAAGTTCTTTAATCAATTTTATAGTACCATAAACTGATGAGAATAAAATATAAGATGAAAGGATTATCATAAGCCAATCGGTGTTTGATATTCCTTTTTTTTTGCAAGATTTACAACCTGCTTTTTCACCCTTTGTATTTTGATTAATGTTTTCTGTTGTTTTAATGTCTTTTTCGTCGATAATCTGACCTTCTACTGTTTCCATATAAATAATATTAATTTATATCAAATATAGGGGAAAAATTTTAAAAGAAAAACTATTTTTTTCTCAAAAAAACTTCACTTTTTAACGCACTTTTACTATTCTTTGGGATATTTATAATATATGGGAAAGATTGGACGACCTAATAAAAATGACGAAGATAAGAAAGTTAAATACGGAATAAGTATTAACCGATATCTTTTTGATAAAATGAAAAACGAGGAGGTTAGTATTTCCAAGTTTATCCAAAAATTAGTTAAAGAGTATTATGAGAAAATATAGTTTTAATGAACATTTTTTTGATGAGTTAAATGAGAAGTCGTCATATTGGTTAGGGTTTTTATATGCGGATGGGTATACCAGAATGAAAGATGGTAAAAGTGGAGAGTTAAAATTAAAATTAAAAGATACTGATAAACCCCATATTGAAAAATTTCTTACAGATATAGAATGTGACAAGCCAATAAAATGCGGCATAGATGGTAAATCTAAATTTTGTTCGGTAACGGTTTATTCAAATTTATTGGTTAATAGATTATTTGATTTAGGTTGTGTTAATAATAAAACATTTAAAATAATATTCCCCAATATTGAACCTAATTTAATTAAACATTTTGTTAGGGGTTATTTTGACGGGGATGGGTGTATTAGTAAGATTAAAAATAAATGGCATCACGTCTCGATTGCGGGGAATGAGGGGTTTATTATTTCATTGAAAAAGTTTTTATCGGACAATGGTGTTTATAAATTAAACATTTACTCTTCCGGTAAAATAAAAATATTATCAATAACTAATTTGACGGATGTTTTTAAATTTAAAAATATTATATATAGTGATGATACTGTTTTTTTAGAAAGAAAAAAAAATAAATTTAATGAGGTTATAAATAATTTTGTTAGTAAAGAAGAATTTTGTGATTTGATTAAAAAGAATAATTTAATTACATTTAATAAATACGTGAGTTATATTGCGTTTAATAAACTTTCAAGATTTCCAAGAAATCCTGAATCAGAATATAATTTTAAATTTTAATAATATGTTAAGTTGGATTGGTGGTAAGAGTAGAATAGGTAAGTGGTTAATAGAATATTATCCAAATGATATGGAAATATATACCGAGAGTTTCGGTGGAATGATGTGGTGTTATTTTAATATGGATTTAAGTAAATATCCAAATCTTAAAAAAATTGTATATAATGATTTGAATCCGTTAAATTATAATTTATTTCAGTGTATTAAAAATCCCTCAAGATTATTAGAGGAGATAAATAAAATCCCTTGTCAAGAAAAAGGAGTGTTTCCTACACCAGAAATATGTAAAGAACAATTTATTAAATTTCAGTCTGAAATTTTTAAAGAAGGGTTTAATGTTGGTGAATATAATTATGAAGTCGCCGCGAAATATGTTTATGTGGTTACTCAAGTTTTTAGTGGTTCTAAACCTGAAACAAGTTCGTTTATTGACCTTAAAGGAAAGTATAAATCAAAATATCTAACATTCCGAGACAAATTATCTAAACCTGATTGGGTGGAATATTTTCTTAATATTACTCATATTGAAAATATGGATTTTGAAGATTTAATATTAAAATATGATTCTGATAAAACGTTTCATTATGTGGATGCGCCATATTGGAAAACAGAGAACTATTACAATAATCATGACTTTGATAGTAAAGACCACGAAAGATTAGCTAACACATTAAAAAGGGTTAAGGGTAAATTTGGGATGTCTTACTATGATTTTCCCCAATTACAAGTATGGTTTCCTCAGAATCAATATCAATGGGAGAGAAAATTATTTGCAAAAGCGGCTGCGGCTAAGAAGGGTAAGGTACAAACAATGGGTGAAGAAATTTTAATTATGAATTATAAAAATTAATTTGGATTATTAAAAATTATCATTATCTTTGTCCCGTCAAACAAAAGTAATGGTGTTTGGTGAATTATTTATAAAAAACGAATATTTATAATAAAAAACTATTAAAATGAAAATAACCTCAGTATTATCAAATTTGATTACAGAACAATCTCGTTTCCAAGTATTATACGACAAATTAGTTAAACCAACTGTTGCGGCAAAACCAACAGCTCCGGGACAAAAACCTAAAGGAGCTATGGATTTGGACACATTAAAAACAATAATATTTGCTGACCCAACAACTAGAGTTCCTCAAGATTTTGATAAAGAAGGGGCTACTTTAGAAGATATGGATAATGTTAAAGTTGGTAAGTATACTCAATGGATGTTAAAACATTTTATAAGACCGACTTTTACTGATGAGAGAGCTGACATTGAAGTTGGTACTCCGGAATATAAGAGAGTTGCTCAAGAATATAGAAGAATGTTTTTAGAAGACATTGATAAACTTGGTGTTGATTTATTGAAACACGAGCGTTTTAAAGGAAGAATTCCGGAGGAATTAAGGGATATTAATAAAATAACTCCAGAACAATTATATACCGCCGTAGAAGATTTTAAATTATCTAAAGATTCTAAATCAAATAAGGCTGAAAGATTAACTAAAGAAAATCCTTTTGCTTATCCTGGGTCAAAAATTGATTTTGTAAGTCCAAGTTGGACTGTTGTAACAATTAGTGATATGAGTCAACCGGCAAAAGAGGCGGGTGCTTTTTTTGGTGGGTATTATGATACTGCTGACCAATTTGGTGAAACAAGTTGGTGTACATCAAAACTTGACGGAACATATTTTGATTATTACTTAAACCAAGGTGGACAATATTATGTTGTATTACCAAATAACGATACAGAATTTAGTGATAAAACCGGATTACCAAAAAACAGATACCAATTCCATTTCCCGTCTAGTCAATTTATGAATAGAAGAGATAGACAAATAAATCTTGTTGAATTCTTAAATGGTGAAGGGAAAGAACTTAAAGAATACTTCAAAAAAGAATTTGCCGAAGGTTTGGTAAAAACTGGTGGAGATACTGTTGAGGTAAATTATCCGGAAAGTTCATCAGGTAAATTTGTTGCTCTTTATGGGTTTGACGAATTGTTTGAAAGTTTACCTGATACCATAATTCGTTTATTAATCAGCAACAAATCTAATGAAAATATTGTATTAGAAGTTCCAGATTCGGTTGGTAGATTTGTAAATCTTGAAGCTTTATTATTACAAAACATTTGTAAAAGTTTACCGGAATCAATTGGTAATTTAAAAAATTTACAATTTTTATCATTACAAAACAATCCTAGTCTTGAAAGTATTCCGGAGAGTGTTTCTGAACTTCCTGAATTGGTCTTTATTAATTTAAGAAATAGTAATCCAAATATTAAGATACCGGAAAAAGTTTTAGAAAATCTTAGTGAACAAGAACCAGGGTTTTGGATAGTTTCCTAAATTTCACCTTTTAAAAAATAATGATATGAAAAATGTTGATGTTGAAATCTACATTAATCAATTTATAACTTTCTTCGATAAGAACCCCAATGATTTAATAGATTTGATTGGGGACTTATTGAAAGATGACTTCTATGAAAAAGTTAAAGAACAATGTTATAAGAATGTGGAAAACAACGAACCTGTTGAATTAACAAAAACACAATTAATTAGTGTTGTTGTTGAATTAAAAAATATCCAATATGATGAGATAGAGGCCAAAAATGTTGAATCAATTATCCAACGAACCCAATTTGCGTCTTTTTCTTTAAATTAATTGTTTTATCCCAAAATTTATTGTATCTTTGATAAAAATAGATACCTATGCGTCAAGAGATATATAATTACACAATCAGACAACATCAAACAAAAGAATATCATAGTTCTAACCCTATAAAACAGGTGTTGACCGAGTGTCCTTTTTCTGATGATTATGACGCTAATATGACTCCTTGGGGTAGTTTTACCTATAAAGACACTCATAACACTGAAGATGAGTTTAAAAATAATTACTCAAACCCATTGTGTTCCTTATCATTTGAGAGAGTAATAATCTGTGTTACCACCGATGAGGATAAAATATCATTTAAAATTTTCCAATACGCTAAACGACGACGACTTGCTGGTAAGTGGTTCAAGGTGAATACTAAATGTCAATTCGTAACATTTAATTCTAAAAGTAATTCATTATACACAGGTTCCTTAACTAATTATCATCTTAAAACAAAATGTAGAAAAAATGTTAGAAGGTGTATGTTTAATGTTGACCCAATAAATAAAATAAGAGTTCATTTAAGAGAGATTCTAAATGGTTTTTTGGCTAAAGGTATTATTGAGGATGTTCCGGAAAAAATAAATGAAATCATTAACTCATTTGTAAATGCCATTCCTGGTACTGAAAAATATTTAGATATGTCTCCCGATATGAGAATTTACAAAAGATATTTGGATAATTCGGGTATTAAATTCCCAAATAATTGGTTTGAGTTGATGACGGTATTTCCGCAACCAAAGAAAAAAGATTTGGTGAAAAGAGATTTTAAATATATTGACGCCTTTATGGATGTTCATAATGTTAGTGGTGATAAATTAAAACGAATATTACATACCGTTAAATCTTGTAATTTTGAGACTTATGATTTTGCTTGTAAATTATTTGGGAAAAATTATATAACTTCTCAAAATGATGACATAATTAAAAAAATGTTGGAGAATCCCATAATGGGGTTTTATATTGGCGTTGGTAGTGAGTTTTTAAATAATAAAGAGAAAAGTAACGCTTTTGAAATTTTTAAGTTAGTTATTGATGGGGAAATTAGTAGTGCGACTTATAGAGACCATTTTAGATTTTATGATTCATTAAAAAGATTTGAAGAACCGGTTAAATGGAAATCAAACACACATACTGAATTTATTGAGGAACATTTTGAATGGTCAGAAAAACATTCTCATTATCATTCGGGGGATTTCACAAGGGTTTATAATGAGAAATTTATCCAAGAAGTAAATGATGTCATCCTTCAAGCGGATGATTGTTATATACCTCTTGTATTACAAACCACCAAAGATTATAATACGGAATCAATATCTCAATCTAATTGTGTTAAGATATATATAAAAACACCACAATCTTTATTAATATCATTACGAAGAGGTGATATTGATTCTAGTGATAGAGCATCAATAGAATATTGTATATCGCATAATGGTAAAAAATTTAATTTACATAGAGTTCAAACTTTAGGTAGATATAATAAATTGTTAGATAATAGTTGGGATAAAGTTTTGAATGTGTTGGATGATAGAATTTCAACTTTGGTTGATAATAAATTATTTGATACTTTAGAGATTATTGCTAAAGTTAAGGGAAAAGAAATACAATCAGATTATAAAACAACAAAAGGAATAGGATTACACATTGCTGGTACCACACCACCAATAGTTTATAATTTAGGGTGGGAGAACGATTTAATTTATAAAATGAATTCTTATAATTCTAATTGGGCTGTAGAGATAGAAAACAACGATAACTTATTTGATTTTTAATATGGAAGAAATACCACAAAATTGTATAGACACCTTCAAGGAAAGGTTTGGTTTATACCCGAGCATTATTGACTTACGAGTTACACCAATATCTCCAAAAGATATGGATACATTTTTAAGTAAATCCCATCTATTATGGTATGAAGATTGGATGAATGATGAATATATGACATTGCATCAAGGTAGATTATATGAATATGACTCAACCGGAATTTTAATTTATAGAAGAATGGAAACTGATATATTTATTTTAACAACGGTGGATAAAAAAAATGTGGTGGATTATATGATATCACAATTAAAACGATTAACAATAAAAAAAGATTAAAATTATGGAAATTACAACAGAAGAATTAAAACAAAAAATTGAGAATGGTGATAAATTAATCGTGGACTTTTGGGGCACTTGGTGCCAACCCTGCCGCGTAATGAAACCTGCCTTTGAAAAACTTTCAGAAGAATATAGAAATCAAAATTCCGAGGTTCAACTATATACAATGGATGTCGATAAAAATCAAGAATTCGCTTCTTCTTTAGGTATTAGAGCAATACCCACTGTAAAATCATTTTCAGAAGGTAAAGAAGTTTATTCTCAACCAGGAATGCAAATGGAATCCCAAATAAAAGAATTAGTTGATAACTTACTAAATGGATAAGTTATTAATTCTTTTCACAATGGAAGGGTGTCCTTTTTGTACCCAAATGAAGGACAAACTAGTTGAGTCCGACATATTCTTTGTTGAAAGAGATATTAATGAACATAAGGACGAATACGATATGTTTGTGGAGATAACAGAAAATGATTTTGTTCCCGCATTTATGATTGTTGAATCTCCGGATGTTAAACCGAATAGTTTATTATTTGCTCCCGAAAGAGATTACAATGAAATTGATGAAGGAATTGCAATAATCAAAGAACATTTTGGAAAATAAATATAATCCCCTTGATTGGGGATTTTTTTTGTCCCATTTATAAAAATAAAATTGTTTGTATCTTTTTATTTAAAAATCAAATAAACGATTATTTATATATAAAGAGACAATGACTTATTATTTTCAAACTTGTTGTACTAAATCTAATAATTCAGATAATTATTTTGGGTTAAGTAATTATGTTGGTGATACACCTAATCTTAATCAGGTTTATTCTATAATAACACCTGAATTTAGTGCTTGTGGATATGTGATTGATGAACCTATCCCAAGTAATTCAAAAATATATAATGGAAGTGATGCGATATTAACAAACTATGATGATTGTGTTACTTGTATTGGTAGTGATGACTCCGTTAGTTGTTTTCCTCCGCCATCACCAGTAATAACAGCATATACTCTATCAAATGAATGTAATGTAATAACCATTTTCCCAATGGGGGTTGCTTGTAATCCAAATGATACAAGAGACCCATCATACCCTGGAGCTATTGATGGTAAGGCGTCGGTTACAATAAGTGGTGGTACACCACCGTATAAAACTGTATGGTGGAATGGGGGTGTAGATAATAAAGGTAGTATATCACCGGCAATTCAGAATTTACCTGCCGGGTTATATACGGCAACAACAACAGATTTTTGGCTTGATTATACGGCAATAACGGTATGTACTTTAACTGACCCTGCCGAAGTATCTAAAACTCCAACGCCAACTCAAACTCCTACCATGACACCTACACCTACTATAACACCTACTATGACCTCAACACCTGGTGCGTCACCTTCCCAAACTCCAACTCAAACACCTACAATAACTCCAACAATGACGATGACTCCAACAATGACAATGACACCTTCATCAACAAAACCGGCAACACCATCGATATATACTTATTTTTCAACATCTGTTACTCAAAATGAGACAACCCATAATATTAATAATTCAACAACGGATTACGAGGCTAAATGTTTATGGGAAAGTTATTATGTGAATTTAAATGGTGACCCAAATGGTTTTAATTTTAAAACATTTGTAAATATTGGTATTGGGGTTCAATTATATAATTTTAATAACACGATATATCTTGGAACGACTAAATTTATTTTAGATACTGATTTAGGACCAACACCTGGATATACATATCCTGGTAGATATGTTGTTCATACCACTTTGGGAGTTATTGATTCAATAATTAATTTTACTGATATTGAATCTTGTCCTGTTATAGCGACTTGTGCTGTAATATATAATGATAATCAAGATAAAGTTTGGTCATATAATGTTTCGACAAATACTTCAACATTATTAACAATGCCTGCAGAATATTCTGGTGGTAATGATATTGCTCATACCTCAAATAAACTTTGGGAACCAATTGGTCTTAGTTTTAACGAATATAATATAACTTTACCATCATTTAGTGCGATATTTAATCGTAATATCCCCTCTCCATTAAATTTTAGTAATTCTGCGGGTCTTG
>Ga0208592_1000003_pt1 | contig 84449 bp, 168 predicted proteins | sample LakMenE18May10ns_FD_150712 | JGI IMG/M metagenome (GOLD analysis project Ga0208592, IMG submission 150712) | Freshwater microbial communities from Lake Mendota, WI - 18MAY2010 deep hole epilimnion ns (SPAdes) | ecosystem: Environmental > Aquatic > Freshwater > Lentic | place: Lake Mendota...
CGAGTTCAATTAGTATCCTATCCTCACCTGCTTGGATGAAAGTATTTGTACCCCAGGAGGGATTCGAACCCTCAAAATCTTGTGCCTAAAACAAGCGTGTCTACCGTTCCACCACCGGGGCGTTTTGGTGGGTCTCGACCCCACCTGTTTGAATTACTTGTTGATTCCTCTTACTTTTCTCACCTAACTAGTATGTGGTGTGTAAAACCAATCTACCATCACTCAACCCATTTACTTCGTCTCAATAATATTATAGGTTCCTTGAACCATTCCGAAACTTGAATCCTCGTGGAATTTGTAAGTCTCAGGGACTTCTCCTTCTCTCATAGGCCTTGAAACAGTCCAAAGATGTTCATCTTTCCAAGTAACGTTTACCAACTTTTCACCCTGAGGTAATTTGATGGTTCCGGTCCCTCCAAAACTTTTCACTCTTTGATTCTCTGTACAAGATGCCAAAGATACTAATAATATTAAACTTAAAACAACTTTTTTCATAAAAATAACAAATAAAATTAAAAAATTGTGACCCCACAGGGATTCGAACCCCGATTGAAAGCTTAGAAGGCTTTAGTCCTATCCGTTGAACGATGGAGCCAAAGAGCAACATGCCGGTCTCGAACCGGCCTTATTTCACATTGGAAGTGTGATGCCATACCTACTAGGCGAATGTTGCAGTTTAGATGAACTTCGGACTTGTGTACCGAAATGAGACCCAATAATTAAATCACTAACCCTAGGTGTGGTCTATTCATCTATTTTTTTAAACTTATACCTTGAAAATAAATTTAAATTTTAAACTTGTAAGTTTAAACTTTTGTTTTAAGGTTGTTGATTTCTCTCTCAATTCTTTTCTTATCAGAATCAGTTAAAGGAATCTTGGTATTCATAGTACCCTTTTCGGTTTTTACACCATTTTTTAATTGTTTCTCCAACACTTCAAGAACTCTTTGTTGTCTTGACCTTTTCGCTACTGTAGCCATACGGATTTAGTTATTAAATTAGTAGCGTAGGGCAGGTAACGCTCCTGCTTTAGTCGGCTTATGAGACCGATGAGATACTATACCTCCCCCTCGCGATGTTAGCTGATTAATAAGGATTTGAACCTTATTCCTGTTTCCACCCTCGGTCTCGCATAATTCGGACCTAATAGCTTCTACCGTGCTCCATACACCATAATCAATCGATGGTTTCGAACCCATCAGTCTTAAAATTAATTACTTCTTAAGATTTGCGGTCTATGACGGTAACGCTCCGTCTACTCAACAGTGACAGTGTTGGATGATGCTTCTTCACTAATAGACCTTGTTTTTATTCTCTACAAAGATAGTCATTAAGTTTTTAATAACCAAATTTATTTTTGTGGAGGTACACGGTAACGCTCCGTGTTCTGTGATTTGCAAAACCACTGTAATTGCTTTTATACGATACCCCCGTTTATTCGTCTTTCCGAATCGTCAACATTGTGTAATTAGGGGACACGTTGTTCATAACCCTTGTACTGCCACGGAGAATCGAACTCCGATTTTATGGATGAAAACCATATATCCTGACCGTTAGATGATGGCAGCGAATTTTGGATAGATGAGGTTCTATCCGGACCAGGACCTTCTCCCTTGGGAGATGTCATTTTAATATTACCAATATTTCAATTAACTTGTTTCTTTTTGATGGTACAAAGATAATACTTTATTTCATTATACCAAACTTTATTCTTCTTTTTTTTCTGTTGAATCATCCTCAACTAAAACATTTTTCAATCCGTAGGTTACTCCCAATATCGGTGAGTAATCCATAACCAATTCTTCTCTAATCATAATAATTATTATTTTTTTGTTATTTTATCAACATATCCTTTACCTAGAACTACCAATACCACTAAACATACCAATAATCCCCCCATTATAACAATTATTTGTTCTCCTGTATAATCCATATCTTTAATTTGTTTTTTACCAATTATTGGTGTTATAAATACAAAATTGTGAACCCACTTGGGCGTTTCTCCAATCATTCGGGTATAGATAAAACAATTTATCGTCTCCGGTACATTCATTTCTAATTACAACAGAATAATCTCGTACTCTATTACTAATTACTAACCCACAATTACAACTCACATATCCATCAACAGAACAAGATAAGAATAGTGGGATGACCATAATTAAAATCAATTTTTTCATAAATTATTTCTTTTAAACTTCTAATTCCAATCTTCATATTCTACACTACCATCATCATCCCAAGCGTCTTCCTCTTCATCTTCATCCTTTAATCCACACTCACCTCTAAAATCTAAGTAAGGTATCATATCATCTTCGTGACCATTCTTTTGATGTTTCTCCCAAGATTCTCTACATTTTTCTTCTGTCATGATTTCTTGTTTCATAATCCTTTTATTTGATACAAAGGTAATACATTATTTCATTCTGCCAAATAAAAACCAAAAAAAAATCCACCTTTTTTTGAAGATGGATTTTAAAATATTTTTTTACTTAAATATATATCATACCATCGACTTCCAAGTTGTATCTCTACCCTCAGTTCCCGCTATCGTAAGTAATATGTTTAAAGTTTGCATTTTTTGTGTTATTGTAATTTCTTATAAATATACGCTAATTTACCAAAGTGTCAAGTGATTTTAAAATTAATTTTTTAATTAATCTCAATTTCAAGATATTTATAGTAAATAAACTTTTAAAAATTCAATTATGAATAAAGAACAAATTTTTGGTGTTATTCGCCACGTATTCACTGCCATTGGTGGTATTGTCATTGCACAAGGGTATATATCTGATAGTATGTACACTGAATTATCCGGAGCGGTATTAACATTAACTGGTGTAATTTGGTCAATTGTTTCTAAAAAACAGTAGTATAATAAACAGAAAAAAGGTTAGAGAAATCTAACCTTTTTTTTATGCCTATAAGTTAAATAAAAAAAGTTTAACAACCCCGCCCTCGGGTCGTAGCGGGCAACTTGAGAATCACTTCTCGTGGGAATTCCGGAATTGGTTGTGTTCCTCACCGGCGTACCAGTCCTTATTTATCCTTTACCGTATTTCTACGGTGCTACTGTTGGGAGGTCACCCCTATCAACACAACTAGTCCATTAGTTTTTTAGAGTATGGACACCCCGGTTGTTAAACTTTTTAATTTACATTCACCGTATTTCTACGGCGATAATCGCCGGTATCTCACCGTATTAATAAATAAAAACAGACAATGAGGATTCTCCGATATTTCAGTCTTAGGGGACTAGACGGGCATCATACCCGTGTTTACCCTCGGCGGTCTCTTGGTTTGGTTGATTACTCCGAACCTCACCTCTACACTACCACTGACGTAAGTTATAGGTCTGTTTTTAATTCTTTGTAAAACAACAGACGGCTTTGAAGTACATCCACACCAACAATTATGACCGACTTCACCTTATGTGGAAGTTTAGTTTTACAATATCTATCAAGATTTACCCCAGTCTTTAGGTCGCTATTAATACCTTTAGTCCTTATTCTCAAATTAATTAATACAGGAATCGAACCTGCGTCTGGGCCGTCACCCCGTAGTACCACTCTACTAATTTTTCATTTTACCTTCCGGAGATAACTTTCGTCATGTCACCTTATCCAACCTTATATGGATAAATCTTTTGCCCTTCCAGTGGGAATCGAACCCACATACTCTTAATACATTCTTGGGATGGTTACCGGAGGGAGATGTATTCGTCTCTGTGTTTTGCTCTTTTTAAACTACAGAAGGATTTTGCACGCCATCAAAGAATCGAACTCTGTCCTATGGGTTTGGAATCCATTTGGCTACCTTAGCCTATGACGCATTTTATTGAGTTCAGGGTCGGATTCGAACCGACGAGGACTTTCGTCATTGGTTTTGCAGACCAATCTAATCAACCACTCTAGCACCTGAACATTTAAAGTAAAATATAATTTACAAATACACCCATTTTTGTAAATTATATTTAATGTTAATTTAATATCCTATTTCATCTTTAACCTCCCATTGTTTATCAATGGGGATTCTTTCAATCTTTTCCACCGGAACAAATCCGTCAAATCCTTTGTCTTTAACATCTTCAAAATGTTCTATGGTGTCCAATTGGAACCCAAACTTATATCTCATGTATTGGAACTTTTCACCATCCCAATAAGCGACGTGGTTGTTTCTACAAAAACCATTATACCACCCCTCAACCATTTCATTTTTTGGTATCATCATTTCTATTTTTATATTAGCACCCTCTTTCTTACTCAAGTGGATTGATTCAGCCACGCGTATTGTAAGAGTAGGGTCACGTAGTTACTGGATGAACCCAAATAACTTACTTGTTGAGAACTCATTTGGGTTGTAGGATATTGTCTTCCTCTTCATCCATTATTTCTTATGGCACTAATTCCTTTCTCAAGGGAACAACACATCTACCATTTCTGATAGTATCTTTATGTAAATTTAATTATGGTAAGCAGGGCGCCTGGTATTATCTTCTAGAAGACAGGGACAAACTTATACTCTTACCTTTTGGACTATGCCTAGCCACTTTCCCATTTCATTTATAATTAATTTACAAAGGTTCGATGTTTAACCTATTTTATTAGTCCATTAATTAAAAGTTATCTGACATTTAGACGCCTTTAACTTTTTATCTAAACTTTTTTTAGCACCAACCTCAATATACCTACGGTTACTATAGTACTTGTGCATTCTCTCACAATGGGTTGAACAACTTTCTAATCCAACAATTATTAAGAATGAGATGATTGCGATAACATAACTTCTTAAACTACAGACATAAGGTCCGTACAAATCAAACATTTTTTTCATATTTTTTATTTTTACAAAGATACAATTACATTTCTACTTTTGAGAATTTTTCTTAAAAAAATTAATCTTTCTCTATGATTAGTATATTCATCCTCATCATTAGCTTTATGACCTCTAAATATTGATTCGGTTATCTCACAATCCAATTTAATAATTTCGGTTATAATCTCCTCCGTGGTTAATTTACTTTTTTTCATATTTTCTCAAATTCGTCTTCAAATCCGTACCATTCATCACCATTTTCATCTTCGTACCAACATTTGTATTCTCGCTCGTACCGATTCCAATCAATTCTTGTTAATTCAACTTCATTTCCCCCATCTTTGTTTTTAACCACTTCACCCACTTGGAATGCTTGTGGTGCGTAATTGTCGATTGTTTTACTTTGAACAATTAAATCCCCAACACTTTTAACCTCATCGGTTTGGATGTTGGTGTAATTTCCTCCGGATGATAATTTCCACCCTTTACTATACAACCAAATCGTAAAATCTAAAATCTCTTTTTCTAATAACATAATACATCTGTTTTGTGAGGACAAAGATAATACTATTTTTTACCCAATCCTACAATTGTAACACTTTTAATCTTTTTTTTACCTTTTTTAACCTTTTTTTCAACTTTTGGTTGTGAAGCTCTATTTTGTAACGTCAATACCTTTCTAGTTACTTTACACATTTTTTCTAAAATCTCTAATGATTCAAGATTCTTAAAGAAAACAGTTAGAAGTTCTTCCGATTCGTCTGAAGAATAAATATTATCACCAATCATTCTTGGTTTTAATAATTTATTAAAACTAATAAAGGGTGTTTGAGTAATATTCTCAATTCCCGCACCCATAGACAATTCTCCCAATCCCGCAACAACAATACTTTTTTTCATAATTTTTATATATTTAATTTCGACAAAGATAATACAATTTTTTAAACTACCAAACAATTATTCATTTTTTTTCACTATTTCTATTAATTTTTTAAGACATTCTAGTTGTGCTTGTTCGTAAGAATTTTTATAGCCTATAAAGTTAATAAACATTTTACCCTTACCTAAATTTTTAGTTATTAACCAATCATACTTTTTAAATGTATCGTCATCAGATTCTGTAGGAGATGTAAAATATCCATACTTCTCTCTAAACCATCTAAATGCTTGTGAGAATGTTGGTGCTGAGATATAATCATCAATTTCATTATTCACATTTCTCATTTTACTATTTATAACCTCTTCTAATATTTCACTTAATTGGTCATTTTTATAGTAAGAAAAACAAGGTTCATCAAACCCTAATTCTTTTAAAGATAAAGCCAAGGTGTAAGGTATAAATTCTTTTTTCATAACTATTTTTGTTTTACTATTTCTATTAATTTTTTTAAACATTCAAGTTCTGCTTCTTCGTGGGTAGTATATTGTTCCATTGAGTCAAAAACAATATTGTCTAATTCATCGTAGATTGGGTTATTATAAAATATCCTATCATTTTCTTCAACACAAGTTGATGGTGTTTGAGAATATAAATCATACTTCTGTCTAAACCATCTAAATGCTTGTTGATAAGTTGGTGCAGATATCACACAATGTGGCATTTCTTTTATCATTAAAAATCCTCCTCCATCTCTATAACCCATACAAGGTTCATCAAATCCTAATTCTTTTAAAGCTAATGCGATTTCATAAGGAACAAAAAGACTTTCCATTCCTTGTTTTTTTACTTCTTCCATTTATAATATTATTAATTGTTGTTACTGATATATTGTAGTATTTAGCAGCTTCTGTTTGAGAATTAAAAACTAAATCATCTTCAATACATTTTATTTTTGACAAAGATAATACTATTTTTTAATTCTCAAAATAAAAAACAACTTTTTTTGGTATTTCTTTTATTATTCCGTAATCCAACCCCAATCTATATCCGGGGGAATCACGTTTTAATCTTTCCAATTGTAATTCAATCTCTTTACGGAATTGTTCTAAATTATGTGAGGATTTCCATTTATTACAACGGGCACAGGTCGGTAAAAGGTTATCAAAATCATCAGTTCCCCGAGTTAAGTTATATCTTTTAATCTCCTCATCTTTCCACCCACGAAATATTGGAATAATATGGTCGACCTGCATTTGTTTTACGGTAATCTCACCACCACAATACCCACATTGACCGTTACATTTTTCATAAACCTTTTTCCTATCTATCTTCATACTAAAAAAATAAATAAGGCTCCCATTCTTTTGGAATATCGTGATGAACTTGCTTCATTAACATCAAGTAATGTGGTCGTCTTGGTTGAGGTATGTCTTTACCATACTCCTCTAACGTCAAATTGGACTTCTCACCGTTACATCTCCTACAAGCGGTAACCAAGTTATCCCAACTATCTTTACCCCCCTTAGATTGGGGAACTACGTGGTCTAATGTTAATGTCTTTCTATTATTACATCCACAATATACACATTCAAAGTTATCTCTACGATAAACATTCTCTCTATTTAAAGGAACTTTTTGTATGATTTGATTCACATATTTATAAACTCGGATAATGGATGGTTTTTTAATATCCAATTCGGGATTCACTAATTTGAATGATTCCGGATGTTCGTTTATAACATCGGCATTACCTTTATAAGAAATGACGAAAGCCCTCTCTGTGGAAATAATACTCCTCGCCATAAAACTTGAATCTAAAACCAAAGTTTTTTGGTAACTATTCACGATTTCTAATTTTTAATTAAACATTTGTTTTTACTCTAAACTATCAGGATAGTATAAAAGTGTAGGATTTTTCTTTTGGATATCTATTTCCGGAAATTTTTCTTGGAATCCTCTAACATCAAATTTTCTAGTAATTAAATGAACACCATTTTTTGTTGGAATAACAGCCTCAACTTTATCTCCAACCGGTTGTAAAACTATTAGAAATTTTGATACTTCAAAAAGAGTGTCAAAATCTTTAGTATCAATATCTACAATCCATCTCTTTTCCTGTGTTTTAATTTGACCCACAACGGAATCAAATAAACCTTTTTGGTTTTGAACTCCATTCTTAATTCTCTCGGCAAGAAGTGCTAACATATCCAAAGATACATCTCTATGATTTTGTTTCTGAACGTGGATGTAAGCTCTCGCTTTAAACATCTCACATAATTGGATAATCTCATCATACCTTTTTTCCAAGTGTTCTACACTATCAATACAATAAGTTTTAATTGTTCTTACTGATTGATGATTGTCTCTCTCCTCGATTGGTTGGTCTTTTTTACGTTTAAAAACGTATAACATATAAAAATCACCCTTTTCAGAGAAATTTAATAATGTCTTCACTTGTTCGATGTTGTTTATCATTATTTCTATTATTTTGTTCCCCACGAAGGTAATGCTCCTTCTTCCCTAATTTAAAAGATTAGTGCTTCACTTTAAAGCTTGGGGGGATTATTGAGCTCATCTCACTTTCTTATTGAGCTCAAAATATAACTAATTTGAACTTAATAATCAAAGTTTGTGAGCTACATTTGTAGGTACGGATGGAATTGAACCATCGACGACCATTTCATCAGAATGGGCTTCTACCACTGAATTACGTACCTAAATTATTGTCGGGAAAATCGGTTTAGAAACTGACTTTTCAATAATTCAAACATATTTATAGTATATATCTAATACTATGAAACCATTATATTCTACAATAGATTTTGAAAAATCTAAATCAACTGATAAATTACCTCTTAAATGTTACCATTGTGAGAATATTTTTTACAAATATAAGAAATATATCAAATTTGAACTAAAAAAACAATTAGGTGAAGTTAAATTTTGTTCTAAACAATGTTCTAAAGATTATTATAAAAAAACACAATCAATATTTTGTTCTAATTGTAATGTTGAATTTGATAAAAAATTATCAGAAATTACCAAATCAAAATCTGGAAATCATTTTTGTTCTCAATCTTGTTCCGCAACTTTTAACAATAAAAATAAAACTCACGGGAATCGTCGTTCCAAACTTGAAATTTGGTTAGAAGAACAACTTACCATCATATACCCTAATCTTCAAATTGATTTTAATAAAAAAGAAATAATCGGGTCTGAATTAGATATTTATTTCCCGTCACTTAACCTTGCAATAGAATTAAATGGTATATTTCATTATGAACCGATTTATGGTGTTGATAAGTTAAATAAAGTTCAAGAAAACGACAAATCTAAAACAAAGATATGTCACGACTTAAAAATTGATTTATGTATTATCGATGTTTCACAACAAAAATATGTTAAACCATCAACATCCCAAAAATACCTTGATATTATTATTAATATTATTAATGAACGTAATCAATTATTTTGTTAGGGTGACAGGAATCGAACCTGCAGTGATGTCCTGCTTCCAATGCAGGCGACTTACCAATTAGTCTACACCCTAATATATTTTTTCTGCGGAGAACAAGGGAATCGAACCCTCACCGGGTTTACCCGGAACATCTTAGCAGGATGCTACTACGAGCCAATATTAGACTACTCTCCAATTCGTAGGATATCACTTAACCTACCAGGTTTTACCCATTAAATCATATAAATGACCCAAGACGATTTTTTTGTGTCCCCAGGAAGAATCAAACTTCCACCTTAATATCCGTAGTATTAAATTCTATTCGTTAAACTATGGAGACAATTTGAGGTTGAGAACTCCTCTGTGTTGTATATACCTATCCTAATAGGATTATTATATCTTGTCTCAATTCCCCTCTCACAGGAACAACACATTTCATAACCTTAATTTATAAATTTCTTTATAGTCATCCAAAGCGTTCTTCAGATTAACAATACATTCTCGGTAATTAACATCATCACCTAAATCAAATCTTTCATTCTCCTCTTCTCTCTTGAATAACACTTTTAACGAATTATCAATGTTAGATAAAATATCCAAGTAAATCAATTCCTTATCTTTGGACTTCTTTAAATCAAATTTTAAATCAATAATGATTCCTTCCAATTCCTCGATTTTGTCTTCTTCTTCCATAACAAATAATTAAGTGTGAAAGGCGGGGTTCGAACCCGCACTCTTCCGGACCACAACCGGACGCTTTACCAATTCAGCTACAATCACCATATAAAACCCCACTTCCCCGGCTTAACGGACCGAGTGCCATATAGGAGGTGTGGGGAAACCTCGCTCCTCAACCTGGGTTTGAACCAGGAACTTCCACTTTAACAGAGTGGCACTCTAACCAATTGAGTTATTGAGGAATATTTGACCACTATGTTATTTTGCGAACGTATGAAGCTCGTATCATTATTAAGTCATAGTAGTCCAAGGCGTTACGCACCCATCTGGTAACTTTACTTCTCTTGAGTCCGGGTAAGCGCTTACCAACTCGGGGGTTGTTTCCTTGTTTGTGGGGACTACCGGTTACGCTCCGGTCTCCTTGATTCTTCAGACCAATGCTTTCACTAGATTAGCTTAATCCCCAATTAAAATGATGGTGAGATACCCGTTTCGTCTCACTCTTGACTGCTTCTTCAGTTTTACTGTGCACAGGCAGAGGGTTATAATTTCGTTTGTTGTAATCAGAATTGTCGACATTCTTTCATACAGAAATTCATCATTTTGTGGGACACTATGGAATCGAACCATACCCTACTACAGAACGGTGTTACAGACCGCTTATCACACCAGTGACTGAAGCATCCCAATTAATTTATTCTATTTCACACGACCGGACTTTATCAGGATGTGGTTTTTACCTTGCAGGACTTGAACCTGCGTCTTATCGGCTCCCGCCGATTGTTCCACCAACCGCAACTAAAGGCTGAATAAATTTGTACCTCGTAGTGGAATCGAACCACTGCCATTTGCATGTAAAACAAATACGCTTCCATTACGCCAACGAGGCTGGCAAGAGGTTTAGGTATGGCTCACCTCTCTTTGACTGACGTCCTACCTTAACAGTCTAATTTGTACCGATGGGTGGTATCGAACCACCGACAACTTCCGTATGAAAGAAGTGCTCTACCACTGAGCTACATCAGTATTGTGGTGGACATAGGCTCATCACCTACTCGTGGGTTTCCACCGAACCCCTCGTTGCCTATGAAAGTACTGACCTTCCTCCGATGCTGTCAAAGAGCATTGTACCACCTTTATACGAATAGGCAAAATATTTTTTAGTTAAAGAACGGTTACCACAATTACGTTCGCTCCCGGATTCCCTCCGGAGATTCTTTTTTGGGTGTGGATTAAACTATTTAACTAACCCGAAGAGAGCGTGAGACTCGAACTCACAATGGTATCACCCATTATCACTTTTCAAGAGTGACCCCTCATCCCGCCGGATGCTCTCCATTTTATTCTTACCAATATGTCAAATAACTAATTCCTTTATTTTGATGGGACAAAGGTAATCCTTTTTTTCTAACTTCCAAACTTTTTTTAAAATAAATGTAAAAAAAAAATCCCGAACTTTTTGAGTTCAGGATTTTGGTTATATTTTATGTTTAACTTTTATATTGTCGTTAAATCATTTAATAAACTATCTGAACTTGTATGCGAAATACGCGGATACGAACAATTACTAAATTGTTGGTTCCAAATCACGACATTCATATGTTTATTAGTATTTTTCATTTTCTTTTTTTTGTGGTATCTCTACCTGTGTTTCTTATAATTATATCAAACTTACGAAAAGTTTATCAAAAGTCAAATATTTTTTTCATTTTTTTTATTATACCAATTTTTTAATGATATTGGTTATTACAATTTCATCTTCAGATGACAGTAAATGTTTTGAATAGAACAGTTTACTTAATCCGTCTTTCCACTCATCATCTATTGTACTATTATGATTATTTGATGGTCTAACTTTCCCGTTAAACCTATCTAAATGACCATCTTCAACAAGAATCTCAATTAATTCTATAATCTCACTATGAGAACACTCTGACACATATTCCGAAGGGTCAATGTCAATATCGGTACTAAAATCCGCCATAATTTATAAATTTTCTAATCTGTTAATAATTTTTGTTACTTCTTCTTTTGTGTTCCATCCCGATACATTGTCACCATCTTCAAACGGAACAAATTTATCAAGAGTTTTATAAAACGCAGCAACTTCAAAAGTCGTTACACCATCCCCATACACTCCATCACCTCCAACAACAGAAACTTCAATATCGTTTCCTAAATCCAATTTTGCTTGAACTCCATTTCGTATAAAAAATGTTGGTTTAAACTCTAAATCGTCAAATGTTTTCATAGGACAAAAGTAATATAAATTATTTAATAAACAAAATTTATTTTAAAAAAGTTTTAGGCAACAAAAAGATGTCCGAAGACATCTTTCTGCTAGATGTGGTATTTTCCCCTTTCTTTTTAAATGGTTAATACCATCCGGTTTCTACACCGGAGGTAAGTTTACTTACTTAACACTTTTTCTTTCATTTTATCGGTAGCTGTCTCTATTTTATTTTTAACACCACCTAATAGGGGACATATAAGAGTAGATAAATTTCTCTCAACAGATTGTCCGAAATCGGAATTTTCTACCATCTCAGCTAATGAGTTTCTTAATATATCATAAAAAGGACCTGTCATACCAACAGATTTTTTAATTTTATCAGCCGCCTCTTCAACAATTGATTTTGTTAAAACAGGTACTAAAAAATTACAATTAGTTAATTTACCTATATCGGCAACATCTACGTTACCTATTGCTTTAACAACTATACCACCAATCCATCCATCAGTATCTAACGGTGTTAATTTAGTAATAAGTTGTTTTGCCAAATATTCTTTAAAGTATTGGAATGTTCCTTCTGCACCAGTTCCGAATAATCCTTTTAATGCGTCCCAAAATTGTTCGTTAATTAATTGTTCACTAAACCCTTGAGAATTTAAATAATTTGATTCAATTAATATTTCATTAAAGAATTTATCTCTTTGAGATTCTGTTTTAAGTTCTCTATTCTCAATTAAAAATTTGGTTCTATTTCCAATGATATTAGATTCTGTAATTAAATTTTGTTTTTTAAGTTTAGAACTTTCCGCTAAACTATCTTTAATGATTGATTTTAATTCTTTTTTCATTGATTCGTTTTGTATTCCACCTATATGGAAAATGTAAGGACTTGGTGTTGGTAAATATTTTCTTTTATCACCTCTTAATAATTTCACAATGAAGTCAAATCTTAATTTATTTCTAAATAATTTGAAAGGATTTTTATCATCAGGAACACCTGGATAATCAGCTTTATCTATTCCGGAGAAACTATTGTACTTACCACTACCATAACAACTATTAATCTGACCTTGCATTTTTAAAACATCGGGTCTTGATGGTAAATTATTGTACGCGTATTGGAAAGCTGAATTTAAATAAGTTTTTAATATGGTATTACAAGTTGTTTCATCTAATTTCATATCCACAGTAGTTGGAGTTTCCATTGATGCTTGTGGTAAATAAATTGAGATATTCTTCCAACCATAATCAGAATTTATTTGTTCTGGTGATGTACCATCATATTTGATTTGTAAATCAGAAGTTTTAGCCGGTAATGACCAATCAATAGAAATTTCCCTATTTTCCACATCTTTACCTACTTTTTTCTTTAATAAATTTGTGTCTTGAAATACATTAGTTAGTACTTCATTCCATTTTTGGAATATATCTGACACAGCACCTCGTTCAATTAATCCTTGTAATGTTGTTGTAATTTGTTTTGCTTTTTCAGCATCGTTAGAGGTTAACCCAAAATTGGATAAGATGACACTATTTTTTGTTTGATTTTGATTCGTTGAATCGACTTGAGAACAAGACCATTTTTTTTGAAGTTTAGTTACTAAATTTTTAACTACACCATTTTCATAAAAGAATACTGTTTCACCTTTTTTATTTTTACCACTAACAACACTTACACCACTAGTAGTCTTTTTTGGTTGGATTCCCGGGTCAATGTCAAACCAAGTATTATATACATCAAAACATTTATACTTAACTGATTGAGTTAAATCAAATTTTTGAGGGTTACTTTGTTCTGAAATTATTTTTTTATTTTTCATCTTATTAATTTATATATTTTTTTAATTAAACACCTCCTTGGTTAGTCACTAAATCTTGTGAAGTATCAATTGTTTCATCTGGGTTTGGAGCTGAAGCTGGTGGTGTTGTACTCATATTACATATTTTAGTAATATCTGCATCAGTAAAACCATTATTATAACCTTTTGCTTGTAAAGCTGCTTGTGTTTTAGGTCCAAAAAACCCATCAGGTTTAAGTCCTAAACAACCTTGTATTTGTATTATAGCGTTTGATTTACACCCTTTAGTGTAAGTCCCTTTACAAAATTTGTAAGAACTTTTAGGTTTACCACCTACCGCCGGTTTTTCACCAACCGGAGATGTTCTTTTTTTTGTTAAACAAAACCCTTTTAATTCGTTTTGGATTGATTTAATTAACTTTGATTTAATATCGTTAAATTGTGGTTCTCCTTCTTCCGTTGATGATTGGATAAGACCCATTAGGTCCTTATTTTTCATATCTGAACCGCTAATAGATGCTAATGTTGTAAAATAATCTAAAAGATTCCCCGATTTGGTAGCTTTCATGTATAGATTAATTTTACTTAAAAGACAACTACCATCTTCGTATACTTTCCCAAACACTTGGTTATTTAAAATATCTTGAACATCTTGTAAATCAGAACTTTGCACATCCCCCATAAATTGTTGGTAAATACTGTGTGTTATGTCGGCGGCATCGCTAGGGTTGACCTGTTCAAGAATTATTTCAGTATTTTCTTTTAAAGTCTTTGTATTATCGTATTTCATCATAAGAAGAACTCTTTTAAGAGCATCGTTCCCCTCGTTTAAATTAAATTTTTCCATATTATTGTTTTGTTATAAATATCGTTATAAATATAAATATTATTTTACCTTAATAAACCATTAATTTAATGGGTTCGCTTTCCCCCTCGTTAAGCCTGATTCCCATTTTTCACCTTTCAAACCTAGTCTATTGGCTTTACCTCTAACTAAACCGGTTTCCCATTTTGTTACGGTATTGGTTGAGCCACCACCAGAACTGGCACCATCTACGGGAGCCTCTTCTTGTTCCCCAAGTTCTTCATTTGAATTTGTTGTTGTAAATTCTTTCATTAAAGAAATAATACGGTCAATATCTGTAATCATATTTGTTAAAATAATTGGGTATCGGGTAACCTTTTAGGGTAAATTAGGTAATATTCATTTAAAAATGATATTATTTCTTCCTCTTCAAAATCTTGGTCAAAAAACTCATCAAAATAGTCTTCCTCTTCTTCTTCATCTTCATAAAAATTATCGGAATTATTTTGGGTTAATACATATCCAAATGTTTTAGATTCTTCTAAATCTATTTGGTCTGTTCTAATTTCATCCTCATTATCGGAATGAATTCTAAATGTAACTTCTAAAGTTTGTGATGTTTCGTTAATATAGAAAGACACCAATTCTTTAATTTCCATATTCTATTAATTTAATTATATTTCATAAATCTTTTGAACATATCCAAAGATTCGGTAATGTTTGAAATTATATCGTCTTGTTCACCTTGTTCAAATTCGTCAACCTCATCTTCAAGACCAAATAAATCAATAATATTTAAATCAAAATCATCATCACTATCATCAGGATTGGTCAATGCCATTATATCATCGTCATTAAATAATTCATCTTCTAACTCTTCAAAATCTTCATCATCTTCAAATGTTCCGTGTTCTAAATCATCATCTCCATCGCCAATCATATCTAATTGCTTACCAACTGAAACATAATGTCCTTCATCTTCTTCACTTTCAAATGATTCTTCAGGAGCATTTGCTCCACCATAAGGAATGAACTGTTCGTTTTCTTCATCAGAGAATAATCCAGTACTTTTTCCATCAGCATGCATCTCATTAATGTTCATATTTTTATATGATGAAACTTCACCCTTATTATTAACATTAATACCTTCTTTGTCGTTTGCGTAATCTTGAGTGTATAATGGTTGTTGATTTGTTTGTGAATAATTCGTCACATATCCATCATAAATCTCTTTATGTTGGTCAAGGATATTATTTTTCTCCTCATTTGTCATTTTAAAAAAATATGCATTCATAATTTTTGGTTTTTATTTATAAATATATTGTTTAATGTAAGTATACATAATTTTCAAGAACTTTTGTTGAATAAAGTCTGAGATATCTATTAATATTCTCTAACGAATCTTCCTTTTCCTCTGATTCCAAAACATTAATAACACCATTTATCATTTCTGATTGGGCTTGGTCAGCCAATTCTAAAACTTTGTTAAAGGCTTCTTCATTGTTAACCCCTTTATATTTAAATTCGTGCTCAATTCTTTCTTTACCCATATAAAGATATGGTGCAGACTCAAACATATTAACAATTCCCGATTTACTAACCAATTTAAGATATTTGTATAAAAATCCCATATTGAACAATTTAAATACTTTAGAATTTTTACTTAATTTTTTTAAATTTTCCGCATCATCTTCCGTTATTCCTTGTTTTTTCTTTTGTTTTTTTAATGGTTCAAATCCCCACATATCCTCACCATCTATTAACATTAATGTACTACCATTATCCCAATTAACACTATAATGGTCTTCACCAAATATATGTTGGGCCTTTGTCACCGTTCCATAAGTATTTACTGGTATAGAATATTCTCCGGGCATATAGTGGAGACACACTCTATCTCCGACTTTTAATCTAGGATTTGACATATTTTTATTGTTTCTATTTAACAATAAATATAATTAAAGTATTTATTATCATATGAAAAGGTTATTAATAATTAACGAACAACAAAAAAAATTGATTTTAACTGAATCAATCATTAATGAATTCACAAAATCTATAGAAGAAGGGTATGACTATACCTCTAAAGTATTGAAAGAAGTGAATGAAAATTATAAATTAAATTTTGAGTTTCTTATAACTTGGGGTGCTAGTATTGGGGGTTTTATATCTCCGATAAGCGAATTTTTGCAAGGTAGATTCCCTGAAATGTCTGATTTGGATTTAAGTTTGGTCTTAACAGGTATTATTGCCGTTAATTTTATTGATAATAGAAAAAGTGTAGAAAAAGTACTTAAACTAATTAGAGAGGAGGGGTTATCTGATATTTTTAAAGTTGGTTTAGATAAATCAATTGAGTTGAAAGAGGTTATGTTTAAATTTTTAGAGAGTTTGAATATAACATTATTTAAAATCACAAAAATGATGTCTTACGCTTTTATCATACCTATTTTAGTTATGTTATATACAATGGTGATAAATAAACAAATTAATGAGTCTGATGCTAAAGAAATAACTTTAAGAATTTTAGGTAGTGGATTAGTTAATGTTGGTGGAATTATGATAAAAGATTTAATTAGTAAATTAATTACTCGTTTTAAAAGTTAAAATTCTCCATTAATAAAATCACACATTTTATTACTAAAAGTACTCTGACTAACATAATCATAACTATCAATTGGAATATCATTTATAGTTCCCATGTTAACATATGTGTGAGTCCAAATTTCACAATCCATTAATTCCATATATTTATTTATTTCATCCCAAATAGCTTCGTCTAATCCTTGTTTAATATAATCCGTTTCAATAATGTATCCTGTTATTAACTCAAGTATTTCTTCGTTTGTAATATTAATTAACACACCATCCAACGAAATTCCGATACAATCTAGTGTGATGTTACTAACAATACCATCATCAATATACATATCGGAACCATAATATCTTAAATATAATTTTAATATTCTTTTTTTATTTCCACAATAAAAATATGTCTCAACAGATTTTACAGTGTTAGCTTTAAACAATTCGTGAGATTTATCTTTAAACCATTCTGGTAAATAACCACCATATCTTTCAATTTTTTTAACACCCAAATATATATCCTTAAGATTTCCTTTAACTTTTCCAAAGTCAGTTCCAATAAATTCACAAGCACTTTCTATTATATGATTTGATTTACAGTAAAAATAATCCCATAACCAAGGAATATCTTTTTGGTCGTAATTTATATATAAATCATAATCAAATATTAATTTACCATCATTAATATTTGTATCTTTAATATCAAAATTAAATTTAAAAGCTCCTACCCTGTTGGTACTTTTAGTTAGATATATTTTTAATCCAAGTAGGTCTGATTGTGTTATCATTTATTTAATAATGTGTTTATTACGATTTTTTCTTCTTCATCGTTTAAATTATGTATTTCTTTATGAGTATCAAACCAGTTTTGGATAACCTGTTTATACGGTAATTTTCTTAATTTCGCAAGTCTTCTAAACCCAACTCTTTGAGATTTAATTTCTTGAGGTTGTAGATAATATTCTAAAGATTCCTTTGGGTATTCTTCATCAACATCTTCACCTCTAAAATATTGGTGTAAATGTTCCAATTCGTGAGCAATAATATCGTTTAATTCTCCTATAATATTGTAGAAATTTTTCTTTAATGTTTTAGGGTTAAATCTGATTAACAATTCTATAACATCATTATAATCAACACATCTAGATGTTGTCTTATAACCCTCCAATTCATTATCTATTTGAAGTGTTAAATCTACAGTATAACTAAAAGGTAAATTTGTAAATATATATTCGTCGTCATTATTTGGTAATCTAAAATTACCCGATTTACCATCCTTTAATTTATAAACCACATCCTTAACCGTTGTTCTAACAGCCACCCGACTCATTCTTGATTCGGTAATAGGTTTGGATTCGGGTAAATCAAAGTTAAGATTATCAATTGTTACTCTAACATAATCATCATCAAAAAATCTTAAATAACTTGCAATCGCTTGATTTAACCCATTATAAAAAGGGTATAGTTGAGTTTTAAACATTGATTCAAAATTGTGATGTTTATTTTTCTCATCAAATCCAAATACTAATCTAGATAAGGGGTCATTCAACCCAGTAATTGTCACATTAATTAATAAATAATCGTAGTATTCACCAACACTCATCATTTTTTTAACACCGGTTATTTTAAACTTATATTCTATATTTATATTAGTTGTTGAGCCAGGAATTAATTCACCACTATATTTAAAGGTTTTCTTTCCAACTAGCTCATTGATTCTTTCTATTAATTTTTGACTTATCATACCTATAAATACTTTTATTATTAATTAATTTAGTTATATTGATAATAAAATAGATTATTATGTCACATTATAAAGAATTACTCAATTGGATTGAGTCAGAGCAGGAGAAATTCCCCGATGAAGATATTCAAAATGCTGAAATGGTTGCTTACGCAACTTTAGAATTAGTTAAAAGAAAAATAATGGAATTGCAAGAAAACAATGAAAATCATAAATAATTACATTTATGACGATATTTATAATATAAAATTAATTCAGTTATGAAAAAAATAGTTATAAACGAAAAAGAACTTCGTAAATCAATTAGACAACACCTATTAGAACAATCACAGGTTGATGCTAAAGATAATAGAGAAGAAAAACAAAGATGTGTTGCAGGTAATGTAATACCTTTAGATACAATGATTGGCCCATCTGACAAATTTAATAATTACACATCAAGTGTATTGAAACGAGATGGTGGAATTAACGGAATGGTAGATACTTTAGATGTGTTAAGAACATTAAGATTACACAACGGTATTGAGGATAAAGGAGAACATTTGGCTTATAATTTAATGAATCACATCAATACCTTTAGAAATAAAAATTATTTTGATGAAACAAATAATGAATGTCAAAAGGCGATGGATAAAGTAATTGAATTGTATAAAGAAAATAATCATGGTGAAGAACTTGTTAAAGATATTGAAAAAGTATTAGGTCATTCTGACCCATCACCTAGAGCTAAAGAATACCTTAAAAGATGTTTAATCTTAGTTAAGGAAAAATAAACCTCATTCATTGGGGACATTTAGGACCGTTATCAGTGATGGTAACAAAATAAAGAGGAAAGTTCGCTACTATCCTCTTTTTTATTTTTTGTAATATTTATAATTGAGTAAATAAACATATTAAACCTTAATTAAAATGGCGAAATCTAAAGGTGGTTCATCATCAAATAATAAACTTTCTTTTAACAAAATAAAGTTTTCAGGTAAACACAAAAAATCAAAAAACAAACACGACAGAACAGAGCAGAACTATCGAGGGCAAGGAAGATAATCTTTACTCATAAATTTTTTAACATTAAAATATTATGAAAAATAAAAAGTATTTTTTTGGATGGACGAACATTAAATGGTTCATTACCGAAATTGGAAAACAATATAGTAATTCAAGTTCCTATTTTTCAAAAAAAAGAGTGGAATCGGGAGTTGCTTTTAGTATAGGACAATTAGGTATGATATTTTTTTTAATTAAAAAATACGAAACATTAACAATGTCAGATGTCCTTATGTGGGCGGCGGTAGAATTCGCAATTGCTGGATATATTGTGAATCAGATTCAAAAAGAAAAACAAGAAGAAACCCCCAATTAAGGGGGTTTTTTATTTACATTTAATCCTATTTTTCAACTCGTGTAATGCTGATATGGCGAGTTCAGTATTATCATCCGGAATCACTCTCATAGATTCAACAACATCAGTATCATTAGTTCGTTTCATCACCATTGCGTGAGGTCTCACATTTCTTATTATGTTTTCTAACTCATCAATTTGAGCAATTATTTCCTTTTCTCTTTCTATCCTTTTATTCGTACATTGTGATTGGCCATCAATCACTTCTTGGGTTAAATCATTAACTCTAAAGGACAAAGTATCTAATTGTGTATTCAGAGATATTATTTCTTTTTTTTGTCTTTTAACAACCAAAATCAATTGTGATGGGTCTGGTTTTAAAACACCAATTATATCTGAACCAAATGTTATAAAAAAAGTTGATACACATAAAATGGTCAAAACCCAAAGTCGTTGGGTGATTGAGAATAGTGAGATAATATCTTTAAAATACTGTAACATATTAATAAATATCAGTCATTCAAATATTCTAATAGTTTTTCTTTAACTCCTGATTGTTTGATTCCCTCATTTTCTCTTGGTGTATGAACGAAATTGGATAACCCCCATTTTCTATCAAACCCATAAGAATCTTTTTCTCCTAACTGTAAATCGTCGATACAAACCCAATGTGTGATATCGGGATGGTCGGTTAGATATTGTCTAACTTCTATACATCTTTGTTGTTCGTACATCGTACTTCGTTTCCATTCAAATTCATCTGGTTTATCACAACCGATGTATCGTTTGGTGAATGCGATTGGGGCTTTTAAGATTCCTTTTGATAGGTAGTATTCTCCGATTTCTTCCAATGTTGCGTGTAATCTCCAATCAGAGGAAACAACAAGTTCTGCTCCGGTTTCGTCTAATACTTGATTTAATACTTTGACAGCTTTCTTATCAAAATCATCAAATCTAACCTCAACGGGAGCCATTGTGTCGCTGGTTACTTCGGGATTAAGTTTTTTATACTTCTTCCATTTTTTCATACGACCACCCCAATTATTGGAGAGACAGATTACTCCGTCGTTATCCAAGAAAATTACTACTTTTTTATTTGTTTCCATCTATTTCACCAATTTCTCTTTTCCAAATATAATTTTTATATTTAGGTATTATTCTTATTTCATATGGGATTCTTAAAACCGCTAATCTAACATTTGAAAAATGATTAACATACTTATCTATATCTTCAGAAAATAGAGGTAAGTTTTTTTCTCTTGCTCGTATTACCCATTCTAATTTATATCTTTCAATACAGAGATATTTTTGTCTTTCAACTAACTCCCATAACAATTCAGGTGTTAGAAGTCCTAATTTCTCTAAAGTTATAATTGCTTTACTAGTTGAGGTGCTTAATAATGAAATGTTTATGAGTTTCCCTTTTGCTCGTTTATAACTCAATTTTTTTAATGAATCAAAACTTCTTACTTTAATTATTCCTTTCATTGTTCTTCGTTATATTTATTTATTTCGTCCCAAATTTCTTGTGATGTAGATACTTCACCCATTTCTCCGGTAAATCCTTTAATACCATTTTTACTTGGGAACCATTCACCCTCACCATTTAATCTAATAAATGTTGAAAAGGCGTTTAGATTCCATATTGATTTTGTTTCTCTATTTGGATTGTCTGCACAATCTCCCATCCAAATATCAATACATCCTTCGGTACAATTAAATCGTGAGAATCTAACCCACCCTTCTTCTATTCTTTCCGGTGTTATCATTCTTTAATTCTTTTAAAAAAATATTTTCTTAAACTCACAACATCATTTGTCTCAACAGAAATCAATTCCCAACCCTCATTGCCAAGTTCATTTAATTTATATGTTCTGATAATACCCCACTCAATTTTATACTCCCACTTTACCATAACTCAATATTAATCATTTTCCTCTTCCCATTCATCTTCTTCTTCCTCTTTCATCTCATTCGCCTTAATTATTTTTCCCTCCGTTAAATTGTAAAGGACATCACCCAAACTATCCTGTGATAGGATGTATGTTTTAATTTCTTCTATTGTAAATGTTCTAGCCATAATGTATGTTATTTAAATCACTATATCGGTTGAGTGTCCGGAATAACGGACATTTATATGTATGTATTAACTCTGTATGCCTCATAATTATAAAGATTGGCGGAGTAATGTGGATACTTGGGGTCAACCAAATATTTGATAATGTTACCAGTCTTCAAATTCTTACTTTCCCAAATATATTGACCTGTCTCATTTAATGTCGGTAAAGTCATTACCTCACATTTAATTCCAACACCCAACTCATATTCATAATGAATATCTCCAATTTTAATCTCCTCAACAATTACGTCTCCTTTTGTGTATGTTTTCATCTATTACGAGTTTAATATTCTTATTGCTTTATTTGTACATTCATTGGTTAATCCATACCCTATATCTATTGAGTCGGGATGATTGATGTTATTTGCTGTTCTAACAAAATGTCCTCTTTGGTGAGTTAAAAAATCGTTATCATCATCCAATATAACATAATTGGTAACATTTGGGTTCTCATCCAACCATTGTTCTACCTCATGACCTCTCTCAACAGTATCATAAAATTCTGCTCTACCCTCATCAACAATTTGAACACAATCAACTGTTACATCAATTAATTCACCAGGCAGATTTCGGTCAATCCACATTTGTTTCATTTTTTCTAAACCAGCAAATCTCCAAGTTGAGGACATAACAATTTTGGCTCCCGTCTCATCAACAATCCTTTTAAGATTATCTACGAACTCGGGATGAAATAAACGACCATAATCATCGTGCCCGGGATACCCGACATTCAGTACACCATCTATGTCCAAAAATATGACCTTAATCTTTTCCATTTTTCTTTTTTGGTATTTCGTAATTTTCTTCCAACCATTCAAATAATTCGTTGGGTAAAATACACGGGTAAAAATCTATAAAATCAAATAAGATTTCTTCCCAATCATTTTCTAATTGTTTTTGCTTATGTTCTGAAATAAATTGTTTTATACCTTCTCTTTTCTCGTCATTAAAGACATCTTCAACTTTAATTTCTTTTTCCGCAAAATACATAAACTCAAGACATTTATATACACTTATCCCACATCTCCAACTATCCATAATGTATTCATCATACTTTTCAAAATCCTCGTCGGTATATTTGTAATCGTCCTCTGTTCGTCTATCTTTTAATCTTATCAAATATTCGTCAAATGTTTCATTATATAAACCTAAATCCTCGTCATTATTCATCATATCAATTAGATGTTGTTTTTGTTCTTGTTTAAGTGGAGAATGCTCCCAAGTATTTTGAAGACCATTTCCTAAATCATCATATTCCGGATTATCATAACATTTACTCATAGTTATTTATTTTATTGGACAAAGATAAACAAAAAACCCCAATAAAAAAATTATTGGGGTTAAAAATCATCAATATAATTTATTATTCAGATTTTATCTCTTCAAATTCAACATCAGACACATCAATATCAGATTCTGAAACATCACCCTCATTAACACTTGAATATAAATCTTGAGATATTTGTTGGAACTTTTGAGATAGTTCTTCCGACAATACCTTAACATTTTCAATATCTCTACTAGAATGAGCTTCTTTCAACTTATCCATTGATTCAGTTATTGTTGTTTTTTGTTCTTCAGAAATTTTATCTTCCAAATCCGTCAAAGATTTACCTGTTTGGAAAATCAGGTTGTCAGCAGAATTTAATGTATCCACATCCTCTTTAAGTTTTTTATCAGATTCAGCATTTTCTTCAGCCTCCAATTTCATTCTTTCAATTTCCTCTTGAGATAATCCTGAAGATGCCTCAATTCTGATTGATTGTGTTTTGTTTGTTGCTTTATCAACAGCGGAAACATTAATAATACCATTCGCATCAATATCAAAAATTACTTCAATTTGAGGTGTTCCCCTCATTGCCGGTGGTAACCCATCTAAATGGAATCTACCGATTGTTCTATTGTCTTTCGCCATTGGTCTCTCACCTTGTAATACGTGAATTTCAACAGATGGTTGATTATCAACGGCCGTTGAGAATACTTGAGATTTTTTAGTTGGAATTGTGGTGTTAGATTCAATAAGACGAGTTAAAACACCACCCATTGTTTCAATACCTAATGAAAGAGGTGTAACATCTAACAATAATACATCTTTCACATCACCAGCTAACACACCACCCTGAATAGCCGCTCCTAAAGCAACAACCTCATCCGGATTAACACCTTTTGATGGTTCTTTACCGAAGAACTTTTTAACAGCTTCCTGTATCGCAGGAATTCTAGTAGAACCTCCAACAAGAATAACCTCATCAATATCGGTAATCTTTAATTTAGCATTTTTCAAAGCTGATTTACACGGAGCAATAGTTCGTTTAATCAAATCACTTGCAAGTTGCTCAAATTTAGACCTTGTTAATGTTTTCACCAAATGTTTTGGTCCGGTAGCATCAGCACTTAAATAAGGTAAGTTAATCTCTGTTTGAGGAGAAGAAGATAATTCAACTTTAGCTTTTTCAGCACCTTCTCTCAATCTTTGTAATGCCATCGGGTCTTTTGTAATGTCTAAACCATCATTATCATTTTTAAATTCATCAACTAAATAGTCAATAATGATTTGGTCGAAGTCATCACCACCTAAATGGGTATCACCATCTGTAGATAATACTTCAAAGACACCACCACCTAATTCAAGGATGGATACATCATGCGTTCCACCACCACAGTCAAACACAACGATTTTACTATCACCTTTTTTATCAATACCATAAGCCAATGCGGAACTTGTAGGTTCAGAGATAATTCTCAAGACATTTAATCCGGCAATTTGACCTGCCTCAATTGTTGCTTGTCTTTGAGAGTCATTAAAGTAAGCTGGTACGGTGATAACCGCGTCAGTGATAGATTCTCCAACATAATCTTCAGCAGTTTGTTTCATTTTTTGTAAAATGATTGCTGAAATTTCTTGTGGAGAGTATTCTCTATCGTCAATTTTAACTCTTGGAGTGTTTCCACTACCTTTAACCACAGAATACGAAACTTTAGATAGTTCATCTACGATACTATCGTAATTAGCCCCCATGAATCGTTTAATTGATGATATAGTTTTTGTTGGGTTGGTTACAGCCTGTCTTTTTGCTGGGTCACCAACTTTTCTTTCTCCATCAGTTAAGAAAGCCACAATTGAAGGTGTTGTTCTTTTACCTTCGCTATTTGCGATAATTATGGGTTCGCCGCCCTCCATAATGGCACAACACGAGTTTGTTGTCCCTAAATCAATTCCTAGAACTTTTTTGCTCATAATTTAATAAGTTTTTTTTAAGTATATATGTTTATTTTTAATGTGTCAAACACATTTCACATATATTAAAAATTATACCAAAAAGAAAACCATGACAAATTGTCATGGTTCATATGTTATTGTGTCAGTATTGTTATTTTGATATATTATATTCCAAATAATTATCCATTATTTCAATAATCTCGGGTGTCATATTTGGGACATCATTAATATTATATCCAAAACTTCGTAAGTAGTTGTCACCTGAATCATAAATGTCGTTATCATTCCCATAATATACGGCATTCAAACCAAAATTATTCACATCTTTAATTAATTCCTCGTAATACTCTAAAGCAATTTCATCAGATTCAAAATTATAATTCAAAACATCATTAACATATTCCAAATCATCATATTCGTTTCTCAATCTATGTAATGAGTATATTTCATAAAAAGTTGGATTTCCGGTTATACCTTTTTTAATTGGTGTTGGGTGTCTTTGAGCAATCACCATAGATGTTCCCTGGTGATGTTGTTCCCACTCATGGACATCTCTAATAATACACCATTGACAATATGTTGCGTATTTACGTAATGCTCTATGAGTTAATGGTATAACAACCACAACTTCTTCGTCTCTATATAACTCAATTCGTTCTTCTCTTGGAACTCTAACCTCCAATAACAAATCATTTTGTTTTTCTGTGATAATAAATTTCATATTTATAAATATATTAAAAAAAAAGTTATATCTTTGCAGGATGAAAATATTTTTAGACGATAATAGAGTTCCTTACGATGTATTTAAAAACACAATTGACCCAATTTATGAAAATAATAATGATTGGATAGTGGTTAAGGATTATTTAGAATTTGTAAACACCATTTTAGAATACGGATTACCGGAAGTAATATCGTTTGACCATGATTTATCTCAAAATCATTATTTACCCGAAAATCAAACAAATATTAGTTATGATACCATAAAAGATAGGACAGGATTTGACGCCGCATTATGGTTAATAGGTTATTGTAGAATGAATAATATTAAATTACCAAAAGTTAAAGTTCATTCGGCAAATCAGGAGGGTAAAAAGAATATTGAAAGATTATTTTTCGGAGACAAAAGCTCTTAATTTCACTTTATCCCAATTTTTAAAGTCCTCACCATTATCACCAAGTTTTAATGTGGACATTGCTCTATGCCATCCCTCAACAATTTCATACTTACCATACTTATCTTTATGCACAATTATTGGTTCGTTTTTACCTGTTGGGGTGGCTAGTTCTTTTTGTATTTCCATCCTTTTTTTGTCATCTTTAACAAAATAAGCATCAACCTCACCAAATTCTCTCTCAATGAAGGAGTTTATATTGTTCTCAACAAAATCTTCAGGGTTAACTTTAATTATTTGTAATTTCCAAGGGCCTTTTAAATAATTATAAATCATTTTACCTAAAAAAGGTATTGGGTCTCCGTGATATTGTCCCATCACAGTTTTATAACTCTCTTCATCACCACATAAAACATTCGTCACAAATTCTTTTAAGATATATTCCGGAGTATTTGGAAACTCTTTTTTGAATCTATTATAAAATGATTTACATACTGATGTTGCCGGCTTATAGAGGGGGATTGATTGGATGTCCTCCCATAATTTATATTGTTGTTCTGTTATTATTATTTTCATATTACATTCTATCTTTTATATCGTCCAACATACTCTCATCAAATTCAACTCCGTGTCTTTCTTGGAAATGGTCTAATAATATTCTAATTGGTTCGTAATATCCTTTATTCTGTAATAGTAGATACGCTCCCAAATCAGCTTCCAACTCGTCTTTTTCGTCTCTAGGTCCATCGTGACCCAACAATACATGAGTAATCTCGTGAGCTTCAATAAATTTTAAAATACTTGTGGCATCCGGTTGTCCCTCCAATATCTGTCCATCAATAATGATTAAATTCTTACCAGGAACCATAAATCCAAAACCATATTCTTCAAAAAACCCCTCAACTTGGTTATATAACGGGTCGTTCTCAAATACCACAACAACCGTGACTTCATCTAAAAATTCACTGGTATATTCTACTTGAGAATCGTCTTCTTTAATTAACTTTTTATATTGAGATTCTGTAATTATTAATTTCATATTTTATGAACCCCCCCCTTAAATGTTGATTGAGCATTTTCACCATATGTTTTATTAAACCATTCTAATATATCATTCTCAAACCACATTGTGTATTGTTTGGCTCTATTATATATTTTTGTGTTAACATATAATCTATTTGGAGCTTCAGAACCTACTTCACCAACACCAGATTTCCAATCAGATGGTGAATCAATTATTAAAGTAAAAAATATTTCATTTGTTTTTGGGTCGTAATATCTACGAGTAAGACCTCTTGACGAACTTTTAATTCTATCCATTTTTAAATCCCCAATATTTGGATATCTAATTTTTAAAAATGTATCAAAATCTGGTTTATTGTTTTCAACCAATATTTTATACTGACTTTCTGTTATTCTAATTTTCATATTGATAAATACTTTGAAATTATGTATCTTTACACAAAACTATAAATTATGATAAAAAATACAACCCCTTACATCGGAAAAATCAGATTAAAATTTGAAAAGTATCCTGAATACACCGGAAAATCAAAATTAAACAAAATTCACCTTGATTTAGGTTTCACAAAACTGGTTTCAAGAATCACCCCCAAAAGAGATTTAAGTGGATGGATAGTCAATCCGGAATGTGTTTATAAAATTAATAAGTACACTGGTGGTGTTATTAAAGAACACACTTTTGGAGATATAGACGAATATCCCCTACCAAATTCATTCTTATCAAAAGAAGGTGATTATATTGGTGATATTGAACGTGGTTGGTGGTATTACAAAAATAATATGGAGGTTTGTAACGAATACCCTAGAGGTGTTGCTAAAATAATGAATGAAGTCACTTATGTTAATCATCACTTATTTCCTGAAATAGAAGGTTATCACGGATACACCCATAGAGGTGGTCAAACATTTAAACTTGGTGATAGATTATTTGACGCATCTTACGAACCAAAAGAAGAAGATTATGAAGAGTGGGAATGGGCTGGATGGAAACTTGAATATGATAAAAATTTATCTGAAAGTGACGATTTTGATAAAAAATGGAGGTTAGAATCCGGTATCTCTAGTGTAATCCCATATAAAAAACGAGGTAGTAAAGTTATTGGAACTTTGGAAGATGCTTTACAAGCCGCTATCAATATGTCAAATGAATTGTCTTAAAACAATAAACCCCCTTAATTGGGGGGGGGTTTTATTTAGTAACTATTCAATGTAATAAAGATTATTACCCTCATTACTAACACATTTATACCCTAATTTATCTATATTATTATCAGTTCCATTTAAATTTATTATCACTAAATCCGGTAAATCACAAACATTTACATCTGAAAAATCTGCATACTCACAATTTATAACCCTCAAAAGTTGAATATTTCTTAGTAATGGTAATATTGAAATGAATCTTTTAGTTATTTCAGATGATTTATTTTCAATAATTATATACTCCCGACGCGAGGAGTAATCTACTTCATCAAATAAATTATATTTTTTAAGTATTAACTCATTTTCCTCTTTTCCAATATCATAATCGTAATCATCATTGACATCACTGACATCTCGTGATATTGGAGAGTCCATTGTTGTTGTTTGTGTCCAATATCCGGTGTTATTAGGTTGTTCTTGTTCTGATATAACTCTTCCCCGTTTATACCCAAAAAGGTATTTTATATTTGCGATGTCTTCGTTAATTAATTTTTTATCCATTTTTATTAAAAATCTTCATTAAAATCACCTTCTTCGTAATCAAAATCACCCATTTCAGTACCACCAAATTTTGTTCCATAAGGAATATCGGTTGGATGATGTTCAAACCCTAATTCTTCTCCGTGTGCACTAGGGTGAAACCCAACACCATGTTTGTGTGTTCCAACAATTTCACCAGTGTCAGAATGTTTTACCAATCTTGAAGGTCGTTTTTTTTCAGTATTAAAATTTACTTTTTCCGTATCCCATAAATCTTCATCTAATTCAGTATCTAAATAACCTTCAGTGGTGTAATCATAATCTTGTTCTGAAATAACTCTTCCAGCTTTATACCCAAAAAGATATTTCATATTAGCAATATCTTCATTAATTAATTTCTTATCCATTTTAATTGTTTTTATTATAAATATCAAAATATTTTAAATATACTTGAACGTATACCCTTTTACTTGATTCCTTTTACCATTAGCAACCATACTAGCTTTACTACCATCATTTTTCGGACATAACCCAACACTCCTACAAGCCTCTGAGATTGAATGGTAAATACCAATAATTTCTTTAGTATTATAATTTAATAATAAAGTTTTTTTTGCTTGACCTGATTTAATTGTTCTTAATGATTGTTTATGTTTTTCTTCCTCAGACCTTTTTTGACCAGTTAAAGATTTACTTCTTTTTAATCTGGTTTCTTCCGATGGTGATTTACCAAAATTGGGGTTTTTATTCCCTAATTTAGATTGTCTCATTTTTTCTTTAGTGTCGTCAGACATAATATAATTCCATATACCGTCACCACCATCCGTCATATTACATAAAATCCCAGTACTCAAATCTTTTCTACCGTATAATTTAATAAACTCTTGTTCTTTTTCCGAAGCTTGATTTTTAGTTAAATTTTCTAAAATAATCTCAATTTCAATATCAGATTTATTAAAAATTTTACACCAAATTTCATTACGTCTGTCAGGTTCGGTTTGATATGCTCTCGCATAATTTTTTTTATTACCAATACCAATGTAAAAAGGTTCATTCTTGTCTAGTCTAACGTGTCTATAAACATACCAATTATTTTCCATCATACTTTTTTATTTCGTTAAGTATTAATTTTTCAACCCAATCATTTAATTTAATAGAATTATCTTTACAATAATCTTTTAATTTTTGGTGGGTTTCTTTACTAATTATTAAAGTTTTTCTTTCCATAATAATAAATATCATGGAAATATAAAAAAGTATAAAAAAGTATAAAAAATTACGACAATAATTTATAAAATTCATTAAAATGTTTCAATCTATCCTCAATCCCTATTACCCCCCCATTTACACATCTTGTAACACTTTTCACTATTTCTCTTGACGAACCACCATCACATTTTTTAATACAATTTTTACTAAAGAACCAAGACGCTGACAATAATGGGTATTTTTCAGCAACTAATTCTGGATGTGAAACTAAATCAACACCGATTGATTTACCGAATGCAATATAATTGTCTTTACCTGTCAACTGGATAAAACCTTTACCTGAAAATTTATATCCCTCCTTTGTTGATTCATTACCATTACCCATTCTACCACCATATACTTTTGATGCAATTTTTTCAGGGTTTTTAGCGTAAGATTCTGATAAGTTACCAGGAAAATATTTTGGAAAGGTTTTTTTAAGACCTTCAGCTGAATAATTTAAATTTTCTTTCACTATTTTAAATCCACCCGATTCGTGACTACATTGAGATAAGAAATGAGACAACCTTAATGGGGTATTAATTTTGAATTTTTCAACAACTTCAGGAATTTGAGCAATAACCGAATCCGGAACATGACCTTTTAATTTATCCAATTTTAATCCCCCTGAAGATGGAATTACAACATCCTCTTTTATCACTTTAGGAAACATCTTATTCCAAGTTCCATCTCCAACAATTCCGTCAGCGGTTAACCCGTTTTTGGTTTGCCATTCTTTAACCAATTTCTCTGTTCCTGGACCAAATGACCCATCAGAAGTGGTACCTAATTTTGTTTGTAGTTTTTTTACATCGTCACCTACTGACCCTATTTTTAATAACATAATATATAATTAAATGATGTTTATTTAATTATAAATATCGTTTAATTATTTATTCTTCGTGTGTTTATTAGTTTTTGGTGTTGTGTGTTTATTAGTTTTTGATGTAAAAAAAAAGATTACACTTTACGTGTAACCTTTTTAACTGTAACTCTCGGACTCTTACTTTTTATTTCAACTTCATAAGGACCAAACTTATTCTTGGAGGTATCGTATCTCCAAATAATTGTTTCATCGGGGTCGTCAAAAACTTGTTCCCACTTTTTTCCTAATTCTTTTATAACTTTACTCATAGGCCAAAGGTAATAAATTATTTTATAATTACCAAATGAACTTGGAGGAAATTCCGCCAAGTTCAATTAATATATACTTATTGGTAATAATTACACTATATTCAGATATGTTTTACTTTTTAAATCATCCATTTATATTTATAATATGAACGACACAGAAAAAGCCCAAAGATACAACCAGTTAACTTATAATTTTGATAAGCTGGCAAATGAAATTTCATCAATTAAAGGTGAGAGTATTGATTTAAATCCACAACAATTAACAAAGATTAGACAACTTCAAGAACAACAACAAAGGTTGATGGCTGAACTACAAAGATTAATGTAGAAAATTTTAGTAAATTAAGATATTTATTGTTATGGAAAAGATAATTAAATTAACCGAAAAAGATTTAACAGAAATTGTTAAACGAGTTATTTCTGAACAAAATGATAATTTTAATCCCGATAGATTATATAGAAAAGAATCTATGATTGGTAGAATTAAAAGAGGTCCAAAATTTATTCACAAATATGTCAAAACATTACCCGACTTAAAAAAAGAAGGTTCTGATGAAGTATGGACTAAAATACCTCAAGTAGTTTGGCAAAACATATAAAAAACAAACCCCCTCTGAAAAGAAGGGGTTTTTTATTATACAAACTCTAATTCGTTTGTTTCCGGATTCCAATCAACTGTCATTGGTTTTTGAGTGTAAGTATATCTTTCATTCAAAACAGAAGAGTTAAAGTGATGAGTATCCCCTTTTCTAACATAACCATATCCGGTGTGGATATGACCTACATTATGAAGTTTAACATTAAGAACTTCCAATCTTTCCGCCATTAACTCACATCCCAAGTTTTCACTTCTTCTACCATCAACGGTATCTAAAATACCAAATGCCGGTCCGTGAGTAAGTAAGATATCGGTATCATCAGGGATTGCTTCCCATTTGGTAGATAATCCTGGACCATTTTTAGGTAAGTTAAACGCCCAACCGTGAAATTCTGGTTGCCAAGGAGCTCCATAGATTTTTACTTCTCTTTCATCCCCAATTTTAACTTTAACCTCACTATCTTGAAGGTAAGTAATTCCACTGTAGAATTCCAAAATCTCTTTCACCTTATCAACATTGTCTTGGAATCCCCAATCGTGGTTTCCAGCAATGAATATCTTGTGAGTATAACCTTCAATTTTGTTGAACCATTTACAGAACTCTCTGATTTCGTGTTCGTAACCCATAGATGTTAAATCACCACTATGTAGTAAGATATCACCACCAGGTAAATCCAATGTGATTTGTTTGTGTTTATTGTGAGTGTCCGACAAAAGTGTCACTCTAATATTTCCCATTATTTCTATTTTTTTTTACAAAGATAATAAATTAATATTATTCTTTGTCATAATCTTTACTAAATTCTTCATCTTCTAATCCGTCCATTAATGTGACATCCCAATCTGATATATCATCATCAAAATCAAATCCACTAAATTCCTCACCTTTATAATCAGGATGATTTTTTTGCATATAATCAATTCCCGACACCCATAATAATGAGATGACCGTAACCACCAAAAACATAACTAAATAAACTATCCACATATTTTTAAAATTTAGATTCTCTTTGTAATATAATCCCTTTAACTATTTTATTTTTTTTCAAAGGTGTATCCTCTTCGGTTATTTCGTGGGGACCGTAATAAGATTCATTATTAACATTTAAATCTATTGTACTAATTTCAGGAACTCCTCCTTCGGTATATTTTATTTTTATATCCGCATATCCACCTTCGTAACCTCTAACAAGGACAACAATAGATTTATCTTTAATACCGTTTAAAACATTAATTAATTCTTCTACTGTCATACCCCATGTTTTTTTATTCTTAATTCTGTATATCGTTCATCATCACCAGGTTGTGTATAACCCTGCGTTAGAATATATTCTAAATTGATTAACTCTTGATATTCCTCCAAGGTTAAATTTCCTCGGAGTTCTTCTGACACTTTATCCCAAATTTCTTTAAATGTCCTCATAGTTTAAATTTAAAAATAAAACCACCGGCTGTTTTTTTTTTATTGTGCAAATTACCTGATATTGAGGTTCTACTTATTCCTAACTCAATAGACGCTGTTTTAGTGCTATCCCATTCCTTGATAAATTCATCGTCTTCTGTATATTGTAAAATTGGTTTAAATTGTTGTGGAGCGGGTTTTCCAAATCTTATAGAATGGTTTGTTTTATAAAACTCTTTCATTTTACTTGCAGCGTTTTCACTTCTTTTTTTTCTTTCTTCATCGGTTAAACTATCCCAATATTTTTTAACACCTTCTCGTCGTTTTTCTTTTTCTTTTTCAGCGTTTTCACCGTGAAGTTCATCGTAGGTTTTATCTTTAAAAAATTCTTGTATTTTGGTTTTACTTTTTTCCGTATGGTGTTTTTTAAATCCTTCTCCACCATCCGTTAGATTACATAACGAACCCGTTTTATTCGATATTTTACCATAAAGTTTTATTAATTCCTCTTCTTTTTCACAAGCTTCCTCCCAACTGATATTATCGAACAAAATATCTACAATATATTCAGTTTTTTTTATTATTTTATACCAAAGATAATTTCTTTTATATGTGACATAAGCTCGTTTATAGTTATCTAAATGAGAACCAATACCGATGTAAAAAATTTCATTATTATCTAATCTTGTGTGTTTATATACGTAAGCCATTTATAGTTTTTACTATAAATGGTTTGGAAATATTGAAAAGTGGTGGATTTATTAAAAAATCTCAACTAATTCCACCATTTTTCAATTTCTGACTCCATTATTTTGAATAATAATTTTCTTGCTCTGTCGTGATTTATGTGACCAATATTCATTGCGATTATTTGTTTATCTTCCTCACGACCTTCTCTACCAAAAACACCTTCACCATTTAACACTCTTTTGTAAATTAATGGATATTTTTTGAAGTAATCATCAAAATTTTCTTCTAATAAACGTGATTCCCAAGATGAATAACCCGGTTTTTCCGGCAAATCCTCAAACCAGTGTTTAGTGTTATGATAATCGGTGTATTCCGTCGAATAAAACTCATCTTGAACCAACCCCATTAATTTTACACACAATCTCATTCTTTTAGCGTCTTGTTGTGCTCTGGTATGTAAGTCTCTACGACCGATATAATTCGCTTGAGCAGAGATTTTATGTTTCATTATCTCAAAAATATAATGACTATCCCAATTTCTATCTTTCCATATGATTGGGAGCCAATAAATTAGGTTTTTTACACCAAATTTAATATATTTGTGGTAATATTTACCATCGTGATTCCACCACGCTGGAATGTATCGTAATTTTTTAACAATCCACGATTCTTTTTCTCTTTCTTCAGACCATTGGTCAAATATGTCTTTTTCTGGTTCCATTTCTTTTTTTTACAAAGATAGTCAATTATTTTATATAAAAAAATGGATTGATAAAAAATAAATTGAATTTCCTCATTTTTTTATTTATATTTATTAATATGAAAAGAGTCGTGGAAATATTAATAAATAAAACCCATAAAAAAGAATTATCAATATTGTTTGGTGAAGGGTCTCATGTAAAGGTTAATGATGTGAAATATATTTCAAACAATAAAACATATATAATAGATTGTAAATTATACACAAGTGACCCCGAAACTTGTGCCGATACATACCCTTCTGGATTAGATTTTATCGCAAGAGAATCTTGGAAATATATAGGATTTACCCAAAATATTTCCGTACTATCCTCAATTGATGTTATATAAAAAGATATACCTCATCAATTAAACCTTCCTTAATAAACCTTTCAAAAACATCGTCAGATATTTCACAAAGACTTTTAGTAGAGTTTTCTTCTTTAATTTTAGTGATTTCAGATGAGAATTCTTTGAATACACCAGATAGATAAGCAAAATGGAATTGTTCGTCCATAATTTGTTCGTTTGACATTGTAAAACAAGGGTTTAAGAAAGATTATTATTATTATAATTATAGGATAAAAAGATTTTTTAATCAATATGTTTGACTATTATTTTAATTCTATTTATCTTTATAAAAAATATTTAAAATATGAAAAAAATACAAACTGGTGACACTGTAAAAGTGAACTACACGGGAAAATTAGAAGACGGAACAATCTTTGATTCTTCATTAAATGAAGGTCGTGAACCATTAGAGACAACTCTAGGTCAAGGACAATTAATTAAAGGTTTTGAAGATGGTTTATTTGGTATGTCTGAAGGAGAAACCAAAACGATTGAAATAGAACCTTCTGAAGCTTATGGTGAAATAAACATAGAGTTGATTAATTCAGTACCAAAGGCAAATGTCCCTGAAGGTGTTCAAGAAGGTGAAATGTTGCAAGGTAACGGTCCAATGGGAGCCGTAAATGTTAAAGTAATTGAAGTTAATGATGAAAATGTTGTTTTAGACGCTAATCATCCTTTAGCTGGAAAAAAATTAACCTTTGAATTAGAAGTAGTTAGTATCTCCGAATAATTATTTGTACATAAGTTCAGTATTTTCAGGGTTAGATTTCTCGTATTTCTTCATGATTGAACCTGATTTAGCATTTGCTTCATCTTCGTTCTTTCCACCGATATCCGGTCCTTTATCCCTGTTTAATATTGTCCTTTGGTATTCGTGTACCCATTCATGAATTAGAGTTCTTAAAATGTCTCTATTTAATCTTCCTTTTGATAATACCTTAATCTCGTCGTTATTATTACGCTGACCGGTAGTCATAGTTCCTTCTCGATTTCCCAAAAAATAAATGGTTAAATCGTGATTTAATGGAATCTCCTTTTGTAGAAATTTAATAAAATCATCATATAGTTTGAAATATTTTTTATTAACTCCGGAATTATTATGTACAATGGTTACTTTCATAGTAATAAATATAACAAACTTTCATAGTATTTATATATAAACAACTTTTACAATGAAGAAAAAATTCATAATAACTGAAGAAGAAAAAAACGAAATAAAATCGTTATATAATTTAACTGAACAAGTTTCTGATAATATAATCAGTACTATTATCCAAAAAGCCGCTGAATATGCTAAAAATAAGTTAAAGTCAGGGTCAAAAGATTCTTCTCTTGATTTATCTACTTCACCATTATCCACAAAAACAACATCTGATGATGATTTCTATAAAAACATTTTAAAATGTATTGGAGCTCAACCAACAAGAAATAATATGTTATTTATGTATGCTTGGAGACAAGCCGAAGGTGGTGGTTCCGCTAATAACCCATTTAACACAACTCAACCTTGGCCGGGAGCTACAGTATTAAAAGGTAGTTCGGTAGGAGTTAAAAATTATAAAACACCTGAAGATGGAATACAAGCGACTTGTAAGACATTAAAAAATGGTAGATACCAAAATATAATAGATGGGTTTAAAAATGATGTCGGATTATCCAAATTAACCGACGCTGTTGTAAATTCAAAGTGGGGTACAAAAGATTTATTGGGAAGAATAACTAAAGATTATTTAGCCGGAGTCTCACCAAAACCACATCCAATCAATAAAACTGCAATTGCTTAAAACAACAAAACCGACAGATGTCGGTTTTTTTTATATTAAATGTAGTAGAATATAACTTAATTTATACCCCGCAAACGCTCCTAATGCTGATGGTAATGGGAACACAATTAATTTTCCCAAATCTGTAACATACTTTGGTCTATTAACAATCTTACCCAAAAATAAGTAATATGTCACATATCCTAAAAATACTGCAACATCCGTTCTAGTTGCAATAAAAACCACTAATGTTGCCGATAAAAACCCAAATAAAAAATTATCCAAAGCACCACCCCAAACTTCTTTTTTAGACGCAGAATTGTAATCTCTAACAATTTTCCTTATTTTTACTTTATTTTTCTTACTTAATGTTGGTATTGGATTATACATATCTTATTTACATTTTTTTATGTTCAGGGTCATAACTAACTCTACCATTTCTTTCGAAGGTTTGAAAAGTTTCTTCTGATATACAATGAACATCGCCGTTGGGTGTCATAACAATGTATTTATCGTCTTCTTTTTTTATTACTACTATATCCCACATAATTTAATTTATTTGTTTATATAATTCTTCTAAATTCTTCTCATCCAGTTCTGTTGTTGTGAATTGTTCATTTGTTGATTCACATAGGTAGAAGTGGTTTATCACATTGTATTCTTTCCCTTTGTATGTTAATGTGGATGGTTCCGACATTAATTTCATTTCTCTTCCGGTTAATGGACTTTTCATAACTTAATTTAAAACCCATTTAATTAACGCATTCATTTGATGTTGTTCATTTTCATAATTAATATGTTCATGAATGTTTTCAATATTTACATCATCATATTTGTCAGGATTTCTAACTTTATCCATCAATAATTCAGTATTTTTTAACATTTCTTCATATTTTTCTAAAATTTCCTTTTCTGTTTTCATATTAATTTGATAATGGTGCTTTAATTGTTGGGTGTGATTGATAATTCTCTATTTCAAATTCACTTATTTCAAATCCTTGTAAATTAGTATCCAACGGTCCTACTCCACATTCTCCACTTTGTGTATTCCAGAATTCTGTATTGATGTTTAGTGTTGGTAATGGATAAGGTTCTCTCGTTCTTTCAGGAACACTTCCTTGGTGTCTATCAGATAGAAATATATGTTTACGTGAATCAGATGTTAACTTATTATACGTATCCATCGCATATTCATTTTCTTTATTACCCCATAATTCAAATCTTTCTTCAATAGTAAAATATCTTCCAATTTGTTCCTTAGCAGCATCAATATGATTTGAATACAAATGACAATCACCGAGATTTCCAATTAACTCATCCGGAACCATATTAACTTCTTTTGCAATTATTTCTAATAACAATCCATAAGAAGCAATGTTGAATGGTAAACCTAAGAATGTATCTACTGAACGTTGATTCCACATTAAAGAGATTGCTCTGGATGGTATTGTATCTTTGTACTTTTCATAATCCATTCCAATATCTCCATACTTTTTAATATACAAATCAACTCTTTCTTCTCTATTTAACTCTCTTGTATAAACTTGAAATCCATAATGACAAGGTGGAAGAACCATTTGGTCTAATTCTCCAACATTCCAAGCATTAACCATTAATCGTCTTGAGTCTGGATTTGTTTTAAGGTCGTTGATTAGGTTTTGGATTTGGTCTTTCCCACCAATATATTTGTCAAACTTATCATCAATTACTTTAGCAACTTGAATTGAATAAAAAGATTTTTCATCGTAACCAAGTGTTATATTTTTATAGTAAACTTTTTTACCTTCATCTTCATCACTGTAAAGAGATTGGTCAGAATCCTGTATTGGTGTTGTTAACCACTCAGTACCATTAGCAAATGAATGTAAATCACTCCACTTAACAGTCCATCCATTATCAGTTTTGTGTAAAAAACCTGTTTGTTTGGTGTCTTTCCATCCACCCCAGTTACGCCATTGTAATCCGTATATTTTTCCTAACTCACCCCACTTGTTAGCAAACTCATCATCTGTTTTGATTTTGTTGATGAATTCTTCTTGTGATAAATGAGAAGAAATCTGTTTCATTGATTTTTCAGAAAAATCCTTACCCCCTTTAGAAATATAATTCTTATAAGCATCACCATTCCAAATATGACAATTATTATCAACCAAATACTTAATATTTGTATCACCTCGAAGAAACCAAAGAAGTTCTGTTACGATTGTTTTGAATGGCATCTTCTTTGTAGTAAGTAAAGGAAAACCATCTTTCATATTGTGACGTATTTGTCTACCGAATACTGAGATTGTTCCTGTACCTGTTCTATCCTGCTTTGTTACTCCATTATCAAGAATGTCTTGGAGAAGTGCTTGGTAATCTTTATCTAGTTTATTCATTTTCATACATTGCCTTTAAAAGTTGATTTTCTAAATCCTCTCTCTCATTTTGGAATTTAATTGCCTCTTCAAATCTTTCATTGGTTAATTGTTCCAAATTAATTATACTAAAGTGCTGTGTTGGTATAGTGAATACTCTATAACCATGTTTTGTTTTATCAATGGTAATACCATCAATAATGTATTTGTTATCTAATTTATTCATATTTCAAAATATCTACGTAATAATTATCGGTGTTATAACCGTATTTAATTCTGTTTTGTTCTGCCTCTTCTTTAGTTTTGAAAGGAGCCAAAATTACATTATGTTCTTTGCTCCCGTGTGCCGGTGATTTTTCATACACAGCATAAAGATTATTTATAAGTCCCATATACTCTTTCTTTTTCGTTTTATTTTATTCAGTAGTGACTTCAGTATCATCACCATCACTTGTATCTTCTTCTTCATCTGTTTCTGCTATATGTTGATATAATCATATCTTACCATCACACCACACTGATTATTCTCATCAAACCCTATTATACCATCAACAATGGTTACATCATATAAGTAAATCCCTTCCACATCTTCACGATTAGACATTTCTTCTTTTTTTCTTAATAACCATTCAAGATAAGTTTCATTATGTTTTAACATTTCACTTCTAACATTCCAATGAGGAGCAACATTTTTTAATACAATATTTTCATCCTTAATTGTTGTAACAAATTCCACCAATTCTAAATCCTCGTCTTTAGTATCACTATTCTGTAATGGTTTATAAACTTGTATTACTTTCATTTTTGTTTCTTTCTCTTTTTCTTCACTGAAGAAAACTGATTTTTCATCACTAAAGAAAACCGGTTTTTTATCGTCGTTAATTAAAGGTGCTGTCATTACTTCGTATATTATAAAGACCCATGCAGATGCGACGAACGCTATTAGTATATAAAGTCCCATCTTAATTCGGTACTTGTTGATACTCGTAAGTGCCTTTCTGAGTATGTACTCTGAATACTCCTATGTCGAATAGTTGCATTATTACTTTTTGTTTACTCTCATTACGAGTTTCAATGTACCTGTATTTGAAGCCATCTTTAGATGTTCCATCATAAATTCTACCAGTCTTGTAATATCTTTCAGCACGAAGGTCTAAACCTGTATTGGTTAATATAATAATGTCTCCTTTATCATTTCCACTAAAGACAACAGTTGTACTAGTTTCTTCTAAACTGTCTATGGTACGAGTGATTCCGTCTTTTAAAATGACATGGTCATAGTATCTTGTAAAGGTTTGAGAGCTCACCATCATTGAGATGAATAACGCAATCGATAATAATAATTTTTTCATTGTTTTTTGTTTTTTAATTGTTTAATTCTTCATCACCATAATAGTCAAAATTTTCACCTTCGTCAACCTTTTTGTCGACATATTCTCTTATTTCTTTCATATATTGTAAGAATCCCATTCTTAATCTATGAAATTCTTCATCTTTAATTTCATCCCAATGACTATAGTGTTCAAAACAATAATCAATACCTTCTTCTTCATCTTCTAATTCTGTTATATGTTGATACCACATCGGATTTGGTAATCCACTGTAATGGTCCCACAATTCGTCGTCAATCACTTGTGGATTACTCATTTCTATTTTGTTTTGATATGTAAAAATAAAGAGCTGTGATGGCATTACCCCACTCTTTATACAATTCACTATTTGTATTCATCTCATTATAGAATTCTTCTTTTGTTAGAAGTTCACCAGGATTAGGTGGTTGACAGGAATTATCCTTACTATATGTTCCGTTTTGAAACATCGGATGAATCCACCGATTAGTTGCCATAGAATGTTCTACTTCATAACATTCATACACTTGGTCTATGGTCTTAACCATATTGGGGTCTTGATTATTCATAATTAATTTCTTCTGTTATTTTATCTTTCAAATAAAATCTATATCCTGTTTTATATTCACCATTAATTTCATAAATTCCACGATTAAAAACGTAAGTAAATGGGTATTCTTCACCTTCAAACCAAAATAATGTAACTTCATTTGATGACCCCAAAAAATATGAGAATATTCCATTATTTTGTCTTTTGCCATCGGCATATTTGTCAAAAAAATCATTCCAATCATCATAAACCTCATCAAGTTGTTTATATTTTCCCTTCATTTCTGTTGGGATTCTTGTATTGTATTTGTGGTTTTTAATCTCCATCTTTTTCATTTAAATCTATTATATTAGTATAATGTCCAACAATCATTTTCAAAATATATGATTTGAAGGATTGTTTTTTATCCACTGGGATTGTATCACCTAACCATCTATCCCACCAATTCTTAATCCGTTGTTCTTCTAATGTTCCATACCAACTCCCATCATATGTTAATAGAGTTTCACAGAATCTATGACAAGACATTGCTCCCATACAGGAATCACAAGCCAAATCTATTGGTAACCACCACTCACAATATTTTTTATGAGCATCTTTTAATATCTGTAATCTCTCATCTTTATTCCCCATCAAATCCTCCCTCTAATTCAAAGTCTTCACCTTCGTCAACCTTTTTATTGACATATTCTCTTATTTCTTTCATATATTGTAAGAATCCCAATCTTAACCGGTGGAATTCTTCATCTTTGATTTCATCCCAATGACTATAGTGTTCAAAACAATAGTCAATACCCTCTTCTTCCATTCTATATTGGACTGATTGCCAATATTCTAATTCGTCTTCTGTCATTTTGTTTCTTTTATAATTAATCGGACAATACCACCCACTTTATTAAATTTATCCGCCCATTCTACATGAGTTTTTGGTTCACCAAATAATCCAAGGTATATTTTATCCGCCAAAGGTAAAACATTTGAATAATCTTTCCAACTAATTTCTGATTTTTTATTCATTTTATTGTATTTCTTGTTTATTTGTTAGGTATAACTCCTCAACATCTTTTTCCAAGTAAAATTGTAATTGGTTATTGGTTGTTGTAATCTCTTTATATCGTTCCTCCGCCATATTAATGTGCTCATAAACATGACGCTTTGTTGTTGTTATCCCCTCTTTGTATTGTTCATCCACCTGTTTTTGTAGACGCCAACCGAACTCCTGTGTTGATTTTACACCCACTTTGTAGTGTTCCTCCACCATTGATGTCCAATTAACGGAAATAGAACCAGTTGTTGCGACCCCCACTTTGTAGTGTTCCTCCACCCTTTCCATCAATATTTCTTTCCACTTCTTCGATTCTGTTGTTATCCCCACTTTGTAGTGTTCCTCCACCCATATCTTTGTGATGTCCTTAATTTGTTGATTAGACATACCAAACATATTTTCAAAAAACTTCCAAATTTCACTATAACTCACATAGACATACCCATTTTTTTTATTATGTTGCAGAATACATTTCCCATTTTTCATATGAAAGATATAATCAGGATATTCTTTCATTATAAATGGTTCCATATGATTGTAGTTATCGTTTAACCACTTGATACAAAGTTTTTCTATTTTAGTCATTCTCTCGGATGTTTAATAATTCTTGCCAATACCCATCTTCCTGTTGGTATCTTCTAACAACCTCAACCTCATCAGGGAATCCCAAAGATAGTTTTTTCTGATTTGTATTATCAGCACTCATTATGGTTTTAAACAAATTTGTTTTAAAGGAACCGGATGTTCCTTTCATAAAAAAAATAAATTCTAATTCTGCGTTGTTCATATCTACTTTTGTTTTAATTTTTGTTGCGTTTCTAATATGGCTACACCCATCACCAAACTTGTAATGAACCCACACACCATTCCGAAAACTACTATTGTCGTTAGTTAAACTAAACCTACTAATTATATGTGGGTTACCATATTGAGATACCTTTATTGTATCACCTAAAGTAAAAACTTCACCATCTGATAATCGTTTTACTGAATGTATTGGATGGTATTTAGATTTATTTATATTATCCCAATCTTCATGCCCCTCATAGTAAAGATATTTTGTATCACCAAATCTTGGTGACCAATACGATATTATTTCATAATCGTTTTCAATCACTTCTTCCCATAATTCAGGAAAATCATTAGGGTTAAACCAACTACCTTCCCAATAGAAATTATTTGTATTTTCGTTGTCTTTTTCTACTTTGGGTTCTAACACCTTACCTAACAATGGGCTTCCAGGGTAGGTTTTTATTAATTTATACTTTTTCATATCTAATTAACACACTAAATCATCTATTTTAATTCCGTGTTCGTCCAATATTTCCAAAATACCATCACCCATTGCGTCAATACCATCAAAAACATCATTATTTGTGTTCTCGGTATTTTCAAATCGTCTTTCCATGGTTTTTCTCAATTGGAGAATATCCCATATTGCCATACTTAAATCTAATGATTTGACAGCTCTTAAATGAGCTATTCTATCATCAAAATCATTTAAATCAAATTCTAAAATTGCTTTTGCCATAATTTTTTATAGTTTTTTTCATTATAATTATAAGGAATTTTTTTCTAAATTCCAACACATATCCAACCATTCCCCACCATCGTAATTCTATTAATTTATTTAATATTAACGAGGTTATTTTTAATAAAAAAAATAAGACATTATTAATTATACCCATTTTTTTTCTAATCTCCGAATGTGTTAGAGTTTAATCTCCACACACTTCTTATTTTACCAATCAATTCATCAAAGTTATCACTAACATCATCTTGGGGACAACTATCACCCCAACTTTTACCTTCCGGTGTTTTTAACCAATACTCTACTTTCATTGAGTTTGTTTTTTCATCATAGTAAATTGAGATGCTTTCTACAATTGCATCATAAATAGCTAAATGGTCACCAGGTTTACCATTACTATTACTATGTCTTGAGATACCGTAAACGCTACTGTTAAGTTCGTAAAGTTCGTAATTTGTTTTCATAATTTTTTAATTTTTGTTTTGTAATGTTCCTCCACCAATACGAATTCACGACCCAAAGTTTTAGACGTTGTTGTTATCCCCAATTTGTAATGTTCCTCCACCATGGTTTCGTAATCCTTAAAGAATCCGGAGTTGTTGTCGCCCCCAATTTGAAATGTTCCTCCACCGAAAAGTTACGGGGATTGGCACACACGATAGTTGTTGTCGCCCCCAATTTGAAATGTTCCTCCACCCATTCCTTCGTTAATCCCTGAATTTGCGTGTAATTCATACTAAAATAGTTTTCAAAAAACGACCAAATTTCCCTATAATTGATATAAGCACGCCCATTTTTTTTATTGTAATCAAAGATAAGTTTACCATTTTTTATATAGAAAACATAATTAGGATATTCCGGTGATTCAAATATTTCTAAATCACCGTAGTTATCGTTTAACCATTTGACACCTATTTTATTTAACTTGCTCATAATTTTTTAATCCATTTATTATCCGAGTTCAACAAAAATTCTCCAACAAAATCTTTTCCACGATTCCATTCATCTGGGCCGATAAGCGATAATGTTAATTCTTCAGCAAAGATATATAAAAAATATGACTTTCCAACTATTGGCTCAAAAGAAATTTTAGATTCCCAAACCATAATAGATGTATTGTACTCATCATACATTTTTTCAATCCTTTCTTTTATCTCTTGATGTTCCCTGTTGAAGACATCCATCATCTTTTTTGACGCTTCACTTCTAAACAAGGGAACATTGGGTAAATCAAAACTTTGACTACCGTTACTGGTGGGATATGTCCTTAACTTTGCATCATACCCATCTTTTTCACTCCAAACAATTAAATCAGGTCTTTTCAATTTAAATAACTTTCTTTGTTTATAACAATTTCACATCCTGTGAAATCGCTTAATTTCTGACTCTCCTTTTCAGTATTTTCCCACAATATTTTATTACCTGAAGTGGTTGTAATTATTACAAATAAGGCCGGAGAATCTTTAACCCATTCATTATTTTCATTTAATGTGTTCCTATCAAACACCGTATACTCCGAGACAATACAACCAGGGTAAAAACATTCAATTAATTTATCAAATATTTTTCTTGTCATACAATAATAGAACTAATAATCAAATAAATTATTAACGACACCACTATATTATAGATGTAGTTTATCATTTCCTCTTTTAAGGTTGGTTTAGGTTTTGAATAGGAGTATACCACTAGTCTAAAAATGGTTACCCAAAATATAATGTTCATCATACCATCAAGTATAATAAAAATATTTTTAATAAAAAGTTGTTGTGTTAGTTTTTTTTATATATCTTTGTGGTCTAAATAATATTAATCTAAAACACTTTAAAATGGGAAAACCAAGCACAAGAGGTAAATATGTTGTTAAAGCAGGTCTTTACGACATTTATGTTAAAATAATGTCCAAACCGGACGCAACAAAAAAACACGGATATTCAATGTCCTACGAGTTTTGTATCTACAAATCCGGAAAACTTATTGAGAAGGGGTTAAAATCAAGAGATGCTGCCGTGGCAAAGGCTCTCACAATTGTCCCATCTAAACCAAAACAAAAAGCATAATGAATTACGGAAAAGATTTTCAAAAGTTCGCAATGAGTGATAGAGGTATCTCAGGTCTTAACTTGGATTACTATCAAAAACATATGGAAAATTCATTAACCCCGTATATTTTGGAAGAACGAGAGATGAGGGCAACTCAGATGGATATTTTTTCAAGATTAATTCTTGATAGAATTGTTTGGGCATCAGGACCAGTAGATGATAGAATGGGTGATATTATTCAAGCACAATTAATATTTTTAGACACCACAGATAAAAAAGATATTAATCTTTATCTAAATAGCCCTGGTGGGTCAGTGATGATGGGTCTTGGTATTAGAGATGTTATGAATTATATTAAAGCCGATGTTTCAACAACTAATCTTGGAATGTGTGCATCTATGGGTTCAATATTATTGTCTTCGGGAGCTAAAGGTAAAAGAAATTCATTAATTTTTTCTAAAGTTATGACTCACTTTGTAAGTTATGGGACATCGGGAAATATCCAAGATACTCGTATAAGTCATATGGAAGCCGAAAAATATAACTATATGTTATTCAAAATATTATCTCAAAATTGTGATAAAACTTTTGATGAGATTTATGAAATTTCAAGACGAGATAAATGGTTTAACTCTGAAGAATCAAAAGAAATTGGGTTAATTGATAACATTATTGGTTTAGAAAATAGTCCCTCAATCAGTCAAATGATGGAAGGTTTTGAAGATTACTATTCAAAAGAAATTTACAATAAATAAATTAAAAGTCCGGTTTTCCGGACTTTTTTATTTTAAGAACTCCCACCCATTCCAACCTATATTTTTATATTGGTTTGATGGGGATGAAGGAAGATGGTATTTATCTCTAATTGTTTTATCTATTTTCTTATACTGATAACCACTTTTAATGTCAAGTTTTTTAAGTGTTTGTGTAAATTCTTCAAAAGAAATAAATTTTTTATCAATATTAGCCACTTTATCATTACTCAAATAATCCGACCAACTAATCCACCCTCTTTTACCATAATATCTGAAAGGTTTTAATGGAACATCAAACGGGATTAACCCATTTCTATGATGAGCCCTATAATCTTCAGAACATTTAAATTTAAAATCATTTAATTTTAATTTTGCCTCATCATATGATATATAAGAGACATCGTTATCGTATTTATTATTTGTCCCCAAAAAATCAATCCAACTAATCCAACCCCTTTTTTCATAAGATTGGTCAGGATATTTACAAATATATTCTGGTAGTTTAAGAATTTTAATTTGATTATACCAATCCGATTTTGATTTAATCTTTAAATTTTTTTGAACCCAAGATTTAGTTTCATTATATGTCATTTTATAAATTATTCCACACCCACCTAACCCTCCCGATGATGTGTTTGTTAGATTTGGATATTTTAAGATATATTCTTTTTCTTTTTCATTCCATATTAAATAATTACATTCTTCAAGAATGATAAAATCAATTTCATAATTATTTTTAATTATCCAATAATCTTTATGAGTTAAATTCTTACCTTTATTCACAGAATGTTTTGTCAAATATTTATGTCTTTTTAATCTATCTGATGGATTATCTGATTTTCCAATATATCTAACCTCATTAGGGGATTTTTTACTAACTAACCCATAAATAAATGTATTCATAACTTCTCTTTTATTATAAATATCAACAATTTATAAAAAATCATAGTTTTACTTCAGGTGGTGTTGTTTTTGTTTATTTTTTTATTTATATTTAAATAAAAACGATAATACAATGGCGAACACGATGACAACTTATGTTAAGATAGGAAACCTTAACGAAGAAACCCACAAGAAGTTTGTAGAGTTATTTGAAGAAATAGATGACCTATTAAACCACTACAATAAATTATACGGAACAGATTTTAAAAGTTTTGAAGATATTGATAGAGAATGGATGTCGGAGAATGTTGGAACGAAATGGTTGGGGGTTGAGTGTGATGATTTAGATTACCACGACAATATGGATTTGGTTATTGAATCCTCTTGGGCAGTCCCAACCCAGTATCTTCAAAAGATTGTTGAGTTTATTGGTGGTGATGTTGTTGTTTATGGAACTTACGAAGACGATGGTTACGACCCAATCGGAGCATTTGTATATGCGGTGGGTTACGATGATATTGAAGATTACGATGAGGTTGAAACCGACAAAATGTTTCAGGACGATGATTATATGGAAGAGATTTACGATGGTTTATATGAACTCCGTGATTCTTTATATGAAGGTTATCTTGAAGTAAAAAACGAAGAATAAATTATGGAACCATTATTTGTGGGAATCGGAATAGGATTTATTTTAGGCGCTGCGGTAGTAGGGTTTTTTTGGAGTGAATATAAAAAATCAGAAAATGAGTAAACAAGAAACGCTTGAAGAAGTGAAAGATTTATCATATTGGAAAGAAAATGCGGAAGAAGATTACTTACAAGTACCGATTAGTGTGTTGAGATATATCTCTGAACTTGAGCAAAGAAGTTATATCGAGGAGGAAGTTAGAGAGTTATTAGAAACACAAAGAGGTAATTGTTATGTTGCATTACTATCTCACACAAAGAATGATGACACGTCATCAATAGCTTTACAAGCGCCGGAACCTGGTGGTAAAAATGGGACCTGGGTTAAATCAATTTAACAAAAAATAAAAACCCTCACTTAACGGTGGGGGTTTCTTTTTAAAATAAAATGAGGGATGTAATTCGTTTATCCGTAATCCTTTCAACAACTTCAGCCATCAAAGATTTTAATCTTTTATAATCAATACCTAATTGATTTGTGATATCACTAATGGTTTTAATACTAAACGCCATATCATCACCTATTTCATCATAAATAATGATAATATCACCATTTCTCGTTGATATCCATTGTTCTTCGTCACCATAAGTATCATTACTTCTCATTTTGGAAACTACTTTTTTCTCCAATGGACCAATAAATTTGATGATAACATCAATTAATTTATTTTCAGTAATCAATACTTTCATACTATTAAATACTATTATTTTCCATTATAATGTAATATAATCCAATATTAAGACATTTTTTTCCACTAAAAGTGGTATTTTGGTAAATATTTTCCACTATTCTATTGTTTTAACAGGAACATTAAAGTTATCCCAAAACCAATCAATAAATGGTTGTTTCCATCTATCACCAAATAAACTATTTAATTGGTCTAATTTATCAGTGTCTTCAAATTCTAATATCGGAGATTCATCAATCATTTCTTTTAAAAAAACAGGGCTTAAAGTTTCAGTTTCTTCACTACGCCAATAATCCTCACCATACCATCTGAATAGAGTGTTATCGCCACCATCTTCATAATCATCTGTATAGAATTCTACGGCGTAATCAACTTCATTACCCCAATCATCTATGCCGGGTGTCCATCCAATATTATCAACATCAAACATACTATTAATATATTTGAGTATTAAATCATACACTTTATCTTCAGTTATTATAATTTTCATATTTATAAATATTAAATTAAATCGGATAAGGGTAAAATATCAATAGAATTATCACCATAATTGGTAACAATAACATTAGTATCATTTGACGCTATCCCATGAGGAAAACTAAATCCGGGGATTGTTTTAATAAAACTTAACTTATCGTCGATTAGTTTAAAATGTAATAATGAATCTTGAGCTTGTAAGGTTATAAAACCATCCTCACCACTCAAACAAACCGCGTCAGTCTGACCATAAAAAGTTAATTCATCTATTTGTTTTAAACTAGGATATTCAAATAAATATAAAATAGAATCGGTCACAGTAACTTTATTTGTCGCCGATGGTCGGCTACTTGAAGATGAGATTAATATTCTATCGTTGATGATTAAAATATCTTTAGGGTAATGCTTGAAATTATTAAATTGACGAACATAACCACTGTTAATATTCACATAGAAACATCCCCTATATGTATTATTACTTGTATTAGTAACAATCACATTATCATTATCAATGATTCTACACCCGTGTATTTGGTCTATTTGTTTTTTAACAATATCTTTAACAAAAACAATTTTATTATCAATTAAATTAAAAATAGAAATAACACCATATCCATTACCGGTTGATATTATTAACCCATCTTTATAATCAATTAAATCAGGACAATAATTTGTGGTAATTTCATCTATGATGGTAAAATCGCCATTCTCAATGGTAATTAAATATATTTTTTTATTTAAAAATGATGCCACCAAAATTAAATTATCAGTCACAAATGAAACCGATGTTGCCGTCGCATGTCTTTTATTTTGTCCAGCAAAAACTGTTGGGTATTTTTCTAAATTAAAATCCGGTAATTTAAATTTCATATTAATTAATTTTATAGTATTCTTTTATTTCTTTAATGGGGTTTGTCCATTTCCTTAAATATTTTTTTTTAGCAAATGCTTTCACATATACCGACCTTAATTTAGATGATAGATTTGTCTCTTTATCCACAGTTAGATTAACAGTGTGGATTCTTCTGTGAAATTGAGGTTCTTTAATTAACACAGATTTAATTTTATTATGTTTTAATCTATAGGAAAATTCAACATCTGCATGACATATCCAATTTTCAAAACCGATTAAATTATTAAATAATGTTTTCTTAATCCCTAAGATTGCAAAAGCGGTTTCCTCACCCTTAATTGTTTTAATATCATCAACTATTTTAAAATTTAAAAATTTAAAATTAACAACATCAAATGATTCAATATTCTCATAAAAATTATTTAACATCCCATCAATCATTAAATCATCAGAATCAAAAAATAAAACATACTCAAACATTGATTCATTAATTAAATTATTTTTAATAATGTAAGGACCAACACTCTCATTGAAATGGAAAACTTTTATGTCCCGATAAAACTCCTCGTTTTCTTGTATATGTTTTAATGTTTCTTCACAATTATCTATCCCCACAATTATCTCAACATCAAAATTAACATTTTGAGATTGGATGGATTGAATACATTCTTTTAAATATTCAGGGACTTTATGTGTTGGTATTATTATTGAAATTCCGTTAGTCATACTATTAAATAATGTTTAAATTAAAAAACCCCTCTAATTGAGGGGATTAAATTATATTTCTTCACCAAATAAATCATCTGTCCATCGTTCAGGGACAAGAACCACAATATAACCTTTTGTGACATTAACAGCGGATGTTGGTAATAAGTTATTGATTTCTTCTAATAGTTCCTCATTTTCCTTAAAAACGATTCGTAATTTACCATCTTCAGCGGTGTCAACGATTTTATGTCTATTATTTTCCATAATAGACTTAAAATTTTCTATATCACCAAATTTATCTTCAGTTTCTTCTGGTTCAATATCCAAATCACCAGCTAAAAATCTATCGGGAACATTACTCTCACCACCACTTTTTAAATATTTGATTTCTTCGTCTGTCATTCCTTCAAGACCAACTTCATTATATAAATCCAAGATACTATCGTAATAATCGGTATCAAATTGTTCCGTCATAATTAATTTAATAATATCTTTTAATTCAGATTCTGTTAATTTTATAATCTTTGCCATAATTAGTTTTATCTATAAATATCTGATGAAATCATTTATCCATTTTACAACACTTTTTTTAATGTGATATAAATTAAATGTAATAAAAAAAGTAAGGATATTAACACCATAAACCCCAATAACACAGCACTTCCGGTTATTATAAATTTAAAAAAAGTTTCCATTTTTATTTATTTTTCACAAAGATAGTAATAATTATTTACTTTGAACTAAAAAATAAACCACACCCTCTTTTTTAAAAAATACATTTCTCGGATTATCCACACCTGGTGCTGTGCTCCATAATTCCGTTAATCCTTCTTGGTCATCCATTGGTCTCATAATCGCCTTTTTGTCAGTGAACTTAATTGTTCTTGTAATTTCTTTTTCCATATATAAAATATAAGAAAATTTAAATAACAAGTAAATTTGATTGGTTGGAAATTAATAACTATATTTGGGTTATGGAAGAAATAATTAACAAACTAATAAAATATCATATAAAGGGTGTGGATACTTACACTCACAATGGCTCCACTTGGTTAATCTTTACGAAGACCAAACAATGGGTGATAGAATTAACCGATAGTAAAACTCTATGGTATAATTATACCATAGAATTAACCGAGGGTAAAACTCTATGGTATAACTACAACTTCTTCAATAGTGTTTTTTCTTATGCGTCGTTAGATGTCGTTCAGAACCAACACCTCATTACAAAATGGGTGGAAGATAATGTTATAAATGGGGTAAAGGAAACTTCCCACAACGCAACGATGTTCCAATCAATGAAGGTTGAAGACACCCTTGAAAATGGGGTGAAAGAAACACAATTTAATTGGCACGAAAATAAAAGTTGGGTTGAAGGCGTTATTAAAGAAGGTGTGAAGGAAACTCTCAACACCGAGTATATGCCACAGATAATGGTTGAAGACACAATTGAAAATGGTGTAAAACAAACCTTACCTGGAGGAAAATATATTAACGATGTTGAAGAAGTTATTAAAGATGGTGTGAAAAGTTCTCATCCACTCCAATATAAATCAGAAGAGATAATTGATGAGGTGGTTAATGATGGTATAAAAGAAACCCACGATGACACATACCACCACAAAGGAAGAATTGATGGCGTTATTAAAAATGGGATAAATCATACTCAACCTCATGTTATAAAAAATAAATATATCGTTGAAGAGGTAATTGAAGATGGTGTTAAAAGTTCTCACCCACTCCAATATATCTCAAAAGAGATAATTGGTGGTATAATAGAAACCCACGATGACGCATATCACCACAAAGGAAGAATAGATGGCGTAATTAAGAATGGAGTTAAAGAAATAAAAAATCCCACCGGTTAGGATGGGGTTATTTTTTACATCTCAGATTTTAATCTTCTGATAATTTCGTTGTTTTTATTAATTATTTTTAATTTCTTAACAACATTTACTCTGTTTTTTTTAGGTTTCCCTGGTTTTCTTGATTTAGACATAATAATAATTTATTAATAAGTATTACATACTTTAAATTTATTCAGATTACCAAGTTCTACACGCCCAATATCTAGCTTTCCATCTTGGTCCTGGATTATCACAATTCATTCTCGCTCTAAAAGATTTTCTTCTTGCCGGATTATTCTTTTTTATTACCATTCTTTTACCTTTGGCAGATTTTCCTCCAAATCCAAAATTTACCTTAACAACATTTCCTTTGTCGTTCTTAACATACACTTTGAATTTTTTAACATCTCCTTGCATAATTTTACCAAGTTGAACTTTTCGTCCCTGATATTCGGCTTCCGTTAGTAAATCACCAACAACAAAGTTGGTTTCCTCAACGGAGCCATAAAAACTATCATCTATATTGTTAAATAGTTTTTCGTACTGTGATTCTGTAATTATTATTTTCATTTCTTTTTGTAACTTGTCATTGTTGGTTTATTTCCTGTTCCCACCTTTGGGTCTTTCTTTTCCGCTCTTCTTTTTTGTTGGGTCATTGATTTTTTCTCATCCTTATCATATGATGATGCCACCTTTGGAGTTTCCGATGATACCTTTTTTGATGGACGACATTTTGGGTAAGCCTTTCCATCAGCATCCTTTCTTCCACAAGGAGGATGTTTTCCATCAACTTTTTTACTTACATCAACCCACTTTTCTTTAAACCATCTTTTCAAATCTTCATTAACAGCTTCGTTGGTTGATTTCTTTTTTCTCCAACCACCACCTTTTGATTTATATCGTTTGGCAGCAGCACCATTACAATACGCACTTGGACATACTTTATATTTTGACCTTGCCCAAGCCAAACATTGAGCCCATAATTTTGGGTTGGTTGGTTTATTCTCACCTTCGGTCAAATAACCTTCCAATATGGTATGTTGTCTTTCTGTAATTATAAGTTTCATATAAATAAATATCCCCCAATTCAAAAAGAAACTGGGGGATTACATATAATTTATATTTCTCGGAGAACCATTTATTTACCACTTTATGATAATTTCCTGACCCAAACCAACTTACTAAATCTAAATGAACCTTACCTACTACACCAATTTGATTAAGACTTTTATGATATATCAAAACACCATTAATACCAATAGATTTTTCATTTTCATATACTTCTCTATTGCCATAGGTAAGTTCCAAATATTTTAGTATAATTTTTTCTTTCTTATCCATTACAAAACCATTAATACCGGTAAATTATACCTCTCTTTAAACCACTCACCCAAATAATCCTGAAATTCTTTTCTTTCAACACCAAACATTGCTGAAACCTCGTCAAGTAAATCACCTCCATAAAATACAATTTCAGTCTCATGCGAATATCCAAACCCTTTTTTATTATTGGGTTTTAACCAACCAGGGTCGTTAACATCCCCAATTAGTTCCCCATAATAAAACACATCAAAATATTTGAATATTGACTTTTTCATTTGGCAAAGATAATTAAAAAAAATTTATCTACCAAACAATTCAAAAAATTTATCTTGATTAGTTTTCTCTGGGGGGATAATTAATGATTCAACCTTAAATGTTACAAAATCCATACCAGCATATGTCATCTTGAAATAATCATTTAACATTAACTCATAACTCGCCTTATCTCCCATAACCAACCAATTCTCATGACAAAATATATTAACACCAACAAGAAATTTTTTAATAGGTTCAAAAGTTTGGGGGTCATATACTGATGTCGTTCTAAATCCAGCTGATTCAATATCTCTAATCTCCGGACGAGTCCTTAAGACAACCGATTTAAAAGTATCCGGTATAACAATTTCCCTATTTTCTAAAGATTTCTCGCATAATACCCGAATCTCATCCATACTTAAATTATATTCATTTTCCATAACCTATTTCTTTTTAACAAATTCAATAACCAATCTTATCATAAGCCCGGCAATAATACCAAACAAAGCAAATATAGTTTCTCTCATAACTTTTATTTTTTAATTTCTCCCCCAACCATAATTCACAATATCACCATTAATATATTCTTTCCATTTTTTTCTCCAAGGACCCGAAAATAATATTGTCATACATCCGTTGCTGTTGGAGATTCTATGATATGAATCCCGGGGGAAATAAACTAATGTCTTTTCTCTTCTAACGATGTGAAAATCGCCGGTTAATTCATTGTCTAGTATATGCTCATCATATTCACCAAACAGTTTCACAGACCACGCATTAAAAGCGTGGGTATGAAACCTATCCTGACTACCAAAGGATTTATGAAAATAAAAAAAGATGATGGAGAATAACCATTTACATTCAAATAATACAAATTGACTAACGATTTGGTCCCCGAATTCAAATCTATTGTATTTTAATAGGGAAATTGTTTTTGTTTTTACCATAATTACTGTGTATCTTATGGAATTAAAATATAATCACAATATTTGGTTTAGTCAAATAAAAAACCCCCAATCAAGGGGGTTAAATTTTATTCTTCTTCTTCGTCATCATCCTCATCGTCGTCCTCATCAACATCAACAAAGAATATTTCTTTTTCTTCGTCATAAATTTTGTCTTTGGTTTCATACATATTAGTCAAATCATCATACAATGAGTCGCTATACGATTCCTCACCCTCTTCTTCAATTGGGTCCATATCCCAAAAATTTTCTTCAATATATTTTTTCATTTCGTTTTCGGTCATACCATCCAATTCTGGGTAGTCCGATACGGTAATGGTTACAGGTGCGTGCCAAACGGCAATACAATGGGATTCTAATAATCCAAAACTGAGTTTTTTAGGTGCTTCTGACATAATTAAAACATTTTAGCCACAGCGTAAATTTCTTGGGTCTCATTCGTAATTTTGTCTCTACGAATATCCATATCGTTAAGTTGTTCCTCAAGTGAATCATAACCAAATTCATCATTGGTTGGTTTCATTTTCGAAGCGTTGAATTCAACATAATCAATAGATTCTTCTTTACTCATACCTTCCAATTCAGGATAATCTTCAAGGTTTAATTCCACCGGTTCTTTTGTAATTGATGTTTCATAATATTCTCTAGCGAATACTGCAATTGTTTTTGGGTTTTCTGTTTGTTCTGACATAATTTTTAAGTTTTTTTATAAAGATACAAATAAAAAACCCCACTGTCAAGGTGGGGGGTTAAATTATTCTGAAATATCTTCAATACCGGCTTCAGGAAAATTATCTTGGAGATACCTCAACATTAAATCATTTGAGTTTTTCCCAAATATATCCTCTAATTTATCTTCCATATCATAACTTGAGAATATAAAACTTTTACCATTTTTCCACCCATAAACTTCCCCATGATTCTTCCAATTTCGAAACTCCCTATGCTCGGGGACATAAATTAAATTTGTTCGGTGATTGATATATTTAACGAACGCATCATACATTCTACTTTCTGTTATTAGTATTTTCATATTAATAATTTAATTCTTGTATATATAATAATGTACTTAATAAATTGGGTTGACCGAATTTATCGGCAACATATTCTTTACAAATATCTACCAATTCGGGGATGCCAATACCAAACATATTTTTAGCAGTACCAAAGTCATCACTATTAAAGACAATAATTTCAGTTTCTGTGTCATAATGAAAAGCAACACGACCATCACCATTCATATATTCAAATAGAACATGGGGTGCTTTCATATTTATCGCTCGTCTTCCGTGTTTTTCGTAACCTCTGAAAACCGAATCAAAAAATTTAAACACAAGTCGTTTTATTTTATCCATATTATTCATCAACAAAGTTATTTATAATATAATCTAATTCAATACCCAAATGTTGGATACCAAGAACTTTTAAAAAATCATATTCGTCAATTTTACGATTTTGTTTTTCGCTTAAAACCAATATACCATATTCTTTACCTTGAGGTTGAACATAATAATTATTACCATCAATATGAAACAAATACATTGGACCAAAATTGTTAAGTAACCATCTAAACTCCTCTCTACCATCAGAGAACAAGTGTTGACCTTTAGGTCCTAACTCAATCCAATTTGTAATTATCTCAATACGGTCAGACAAATCATATCCCACCACCTTGGTAATTAAATCTTTTATTTTATTCTCCGTAATTATAAATTTCATATTAATAAATATAACAACATCCCAAAAAAAAAGGGGGGCGGGGGGTTTGAATACGACCGGAGGGAGTTCGGGTTATGTGAGACATCAATAAAAAACCCCCAACTACTTAAAGCGGGGGTATCAATATTAATTAAACACATAATCATTCATCGTTGACATAGGGGTAAGATACTCCAATTGTTTAAAACCCTTTTCATGAGAGTACCTTTGTAATAAACTTTTAATTTGAACACAAGAATCAAACCACTCATGACTCATTATTTTAATATCCGATTTAATTGAAATAGAAACTTCGGGGGGGTATACCTCACTACCTTTCCTACGATAAAAATTTATTGACTGTATAGATTTACCATAAATGGATTTCTTAATATATTCCTTCAATTGAATAACATACTTATTGAAAAATTTATCCTTATTAACAATATTCAAAAATATATACTGTAAATCAAACCCAAAAGTAACATAATCCCCTTTATCATTTAATTCCTCAAGAATTTCCTCCATATGTAATTCCCCAAAAACATAGGACTCACAATCAATGTTTAATGTTAAACAAATTTTATCTTTACCATCTTTTATCTCCTCACTAAAATACTCAAACTCATACCCCTCTTTAGAACCCTTATTTAAAAATCCCAAATAGTATCCCGCTTTCTTTGATACCTCTTTTTTATCCATATTATTATTTTTTAATTAAAGATACAAATAAAAAACCCCACAATCAAGTGGGGGTATAAATTAATATCCAATATGTTCCCTTAATCCCGGAATAATAATACCGTACTGTTCATAGACAAGATAATTCATAACTCCGGTTCCCTTTGTTAATTGGGTAATCTTCTTATGTTCATCCTTAGTCAACAATATAGTTGAAGAATATTTTTTAATTAATTCAGTAAACTCATCAACCCCCATATCAGGATTCTTATGTAACTCCTCAAACATAATCTCAGTAGACTTAACTCTCGGAATGTAATGTTCGTTAACAGGTGTTCCCCCATTCTCAATTAACCCATTAGATTTAAACCCCGTTTTAAAATACTTAATTGTTGTAATATCAAATAAAGGATTCCTATTCCTTGAACAGAACTCTTTTACCAATTCATCACCCCCACGATATTTACGGTATCTAACCAATAGACATTTGAAATCCTCTAAGGTTTCCTCAATCATTCTCTGCTTTAACTTACTAATCTTTGGGATACCCATAATCGTTTATTTTTTACAAAGATAATACATCCCCCCCTTATAATCAAATTTTCTTATCCGGAAATTTTCCGGATTATAAACCATTATTTCCGGATTCCCCAAAATGGGGGTTAATTTACAAATCTCATTAGGTCACCCATTTTTTTTATATTATGTTTATCCCCAAACCAATCTCTAATAATTCTTGACACATCATCAGGATTCATTAAAAAGAAAGTGGATACCATATTGGTTAATTTACTACCCCTAAAAATAAGAATACCCCCCGATGAATTAAAAATATTGAAATATAGTATAAGGGATTTATTCTTTTTTGATATAATATCATAAGTGTTATATTTCTCTCTTGGTTTTCCCTTAATACAAACCACCTCATCCCCCAAATAATTATCCAAGAACTTATATATTATTTTTTTCATATTATTTTCCATAATTCTATATTTTGGGACAAAGATAATACAATTTATTTAATAACCAAACATTATTTTCAGACATCCCCAAAATGGGGGGATTTTTTCCCCAAAAATTTTTCCAGAATTTTTTAGACAAATTTTCTATAAAAGTTTTTTTTACCCATACACAATGTAGAGAGGATTATCCCCCCTTTTGACGCCCAAAATACCCATATGGGGAGGGGGGATACCCCCCCGGGAGGGGGTGTAGGGGGTATATACGGGGGGATGGGAGGGTGTTTGGACAAAAAACCCCCTGTAAATAGATGGGGGGTGAGGGGGTATATTTGATTTATCCTAATAAATGGGGGAAAAGTTATCAACATGACATGGTGTCAGTTGTTCATAACTTTATTCATTATACACAATAAAGTTATGAACACTTGGTTGAGCTGGGTATATTCTATCGGGGTTACCCCACTTTGATTCATAGGTATACATTCTTTTGAGTTCATCGGGGATGTATTGATAAGTATTCTTGTAGTGGTCGCTTATCTTGGTTCGGAACTTGTGCATATCATCATCTTGAGTTGGGGATAGTTCCTCAAGGAACCCCCCAATTGCGTAAGAGGAGTTGTAGTCATTCTCTGGGTCCTTAAGTTTTATCTTCCAATAGGGGTTTAATGGAATGTTGAGGTAATCGGATAACATATAGAAGTCAACGTATAGGTCAATGACTGTTATAGAATCATACTTCTTATAATCATCCCCATACTTCCATCCTTTAATGAATGGGTATTTCTTTGCTGTAGCTTTGGTTGTTATATCAAACCCTTTATCTATTAATTTATTTTCTTTCATATTGTATAAATATATTGAAATAATGTTTGTGTATGTAATATATAATTTGAATTTATTTGGTATTGTGAAAACAATATCATATCTTTGTACCACAGAATCGGTAATCACTCCGGATGGGGGCGCGACGATAGGGTTGGAAGAGTAGACTCCACAGCGCTTTATATATTTTTATATAAATCCCCCATCCTATTCATTGAAAGATATCCCTTTCATATCTTCAGATATCTTTAATCCCCCCACTATCCATTGGTTCTTAACATCTATCTCACATATAATATTCTTATTTAAATTGTCACTCCACCATAACATCTGTAGATTATCCGGGTGAGCAATATGTTTCTCCGGGATGTTATGGTCAAACCCCCATTTCACACTTATCTTATGGTCTATGTGATATTTGTGCCAACCCCTGTTCTCCACCCCCTCGATAAGATGTTTCACCTGTTCGGTTAGTTCATTAACCCTTATCCTATACTTATCGTATTTGGTTAAAGGTTTTTTAACTTTCTTCTTCCTTGTTGTTTTAGTTGGGGGTTTATAGTGTTTACTCTTGTTAGATTTTAATGGACTCTCACTCCATATCGGAGTCAAATCAGTCTTTTTTGGTATTAATCCCATAGTTTATAATGTTTCTTTATTATATATATCATAATAATGAGGAAAAGACAATTATATCTCGACATTCATTGATAATTTAATAAAATATACTCGACATTCACTAATAATTAGGTAATTGTGGGGGATTAATATGATTTTGTCGTACATTTGTCTATACTTATGTATTAAACATCTATACTATGAAAAAAATTACACATTGGTTGAAGTTATTATGGGTGTCCATTAAAGAGACATCTAAGAATTGTCCCCGAGAGACAAAGTGGTAATGTAATCCTCCACCCTACCAAGGGAATCAGTCCTTATTTCCATATTAACCCCATTGAAGTCTTCACTCGATAGGGGGGTTTTCTTATGTATCATCTCTATCACATCCCCCATGTCAACATCCACAAGCAATAATACATCCTGTTTTATTCTCTTCCCCGATTTAAACATCCGGTAAACACATTTCCCATATCCATAATCCACCACATAGGTATCACCCGACATAGTGACAGTAGCATTCATTTCATTTAAGTACATAATTGTTCATATCTTTTTATAAATATAGTTATTAACAATTGGGTTTTAAATACTAACAGAGGGGATTGTTAATAACTTTTTATGTTAAATTTCTTGTTTTTGACAAAATGTCAGTCTCTCTTTACGATGGGGATAATCCTTTTCCCCCATTTTAATAATACAACCTTACCATCTTCTACCACATATTCCCACCAAATATGGTCCTATGAATAGTTAAACATCAATTTATCCCCTCTGTAGGGGTCTGTAGGACCAATAAATTAGGTATATACATTTCCCAGTGATTTATGTTAGTTATGGTACATAACGCGTGAGAACCGTTAGGTGTTAGGATGATTACTCTTCAACCTGACTGAAAGGAAGTTCAACGACCCGTCAGGGGGTATTTTGTTCCATTTAATAGACTCCCTACGTGTCGGTCAGGACACGAACTTAATGGGTGTGGAATGGGACACCACAGAGACAGATAATACCATTAAAACTTACCTTTCGTATCAGTCCTGTGAGTTTTAAACTGACTACAATGATACAAAACATAAGTTATTATAACATCCCGTAGTATGTTCATTTCATTTGATTGTTCATTAACAATGAACATCCACTAACAATGAACGCCATACCGGATAACTAAACCTGTCCCTCATTTGTCCCCCCTTAAAAGGGGGATTAGTTAAATGGGGGGTAAAATGATTATATGTATAAATTATTGAGTTTTTTATACATATGGAAGTTGATGTGTATAGATAAATGGATTTCTTATACATATATCCGTATTGATACGATAATATACGAAAATGATACGATTAATTATTTGAGAGATATATTTATATATATGAAATTTATTATAACAGAGAATAAAAGGAATCAGATTGTCACTGATTGGTTGGATAAGAACTATGGTAATTTAAAACCTGAACAACATAAAATTGCTTCCGTTACGTCTTATGTGGATGATAATGAAAATGAGATATTCACATCTAATTGGTCCGGATTAGTTACCATACATAACTCTGATTTACAAACAATGTTATTTACCGTATTTAATTTGGATAAGGATAGTTTAAATAGTATCTTTATACCTTGGATGATGGAGAGATATTATATAAAAGTTAATGATGTTCGGTATACCACTTGGCATTGTAATAAGTGTGGTGAATTTCATCCTACTAAATATCATATTGATTAATCCCCCTCGTTTTAAAATAGTAAAGGATGGAACTATGAGTGAAATTCCGGAACGGTAGTGTAGGAATGATAACGAATGGTTTTATCGTTTAGTATTTTATTCACACTCTTTAATGTATTTTGGGAATATATCCACATCTTTTCCTATGTAATCCCATACTATGTCCCATACCTCATCTATTAAGTCATCATATCTACGCTGTACCGCTTGGGTTTGAGGCCAAAACTTGGTTCCTATTCCCCCGATAAATATTATGTCAACCCTGTAGGATAAGTAATTATTATCCGAATGTGGTAATTTGGTTCTGTTGTCCGGGTGTTTAACTTTTACACCACAGATAATATCTTGGTTATCCTTAACCAACATCTTATTTAATAACTTCTCTAATATTGGAGACAAATCCTTATTTACTTCTTCTATTAATATTCTTCTTATGGTTGTTTGTAAGTTCATATCTTAATAGAATGTTTTTAATTTCATATATGGTTCCAAATTATACTTGTCTATTATCTGTTTGAAGATTTGTTGTCTGTGTCTTAAACCTAATGTATTTTTTTGAGTGATAAAACCATAACCAAATCCTGAATCCCCACTTAACCCCACAACTTTATAATAGGGTTGGTCATGAAGTTTTATTGGGTATAATCTTGCGGTGAACTTATACATCATATGGTCTTTGGCTCCGAATCTAAAATCACCCAATTCTTTTTCACCACGATGTTGTAGTCGTGTATTATCATTTAACCCAAGTTTTTCTACCAACGCGTCATGTAAATATAAAGACTTTTTGTCTACCGACATATATGCAAGTGGTGTGTGAGTATCTTCACTGAACTTCATAATATCTCCATCATAAAGAACACTTATTAAATAATCAATCCCACCTATTAATTTAGATGTTACATCCATCCCTAATTTTTTTAACATGGATTTCATGGAATCTTTTTTTGATTCAGATTCTTCGGATATAACCCCACCCATCATTTGTTTTACTCTATCTATGTTCTCTTGTAAGTTCATAATTTATATCTTTATTTTACCAACAAAACATATTATTGACGTTAAACCTAATTCTCTTAACGCGTTTGCTCTGTGTGTCCCATCAATAATATCATACTCTTTAGTTAAAACTATTGGTGGATATGATTGTAATTCTTTGAATAATTCTATATATTCCTCTAAATCATCTTCATCAATTTGATATACATCCATATCTATCTCATCAATAGGTATCTCTCTTACAACATAATACGGGTATTCCTCAATTCTATCCCCTAAATCCCCCTCCCAAAAATCTTCCTTTCTTTTATAATGTAACTTTTGGACATATGTATAAATTTCCGATTCTTCATATACATCACCAACCATTACATTTGTGTTTGTAAATATGTGTGAGGTATTCTCATTAATAACCCCCATCATTTGTTTTATCCTGTTTGTTTGCTCTTGTAAGTTCATACATATAAATATAAAAAAAAGGGAAATGTTACTTTCCCCCTCTTTTAATTATCTTCTTATAAAGAAACTATCATCATCTCTCCTTATCTTCTTCATAAAGGAAAGGTAATCACCTGAATCTCTATACCCTAATGTTAATACAAGCGTGGATTTTAATCCTAATTCATCAAGCCCTAATACCTCATCTACTTGTTCCGGTATAAATCCCTCCATTGGCGTTGAATCTATTCCCTCTAGTGCTGATGCAACTAATGAGAACCCTAACCCTATATATGTTTGTTTCTGAGCCCATATTGTCTTCTGTTCCTCCGACATATTATTGATTGTTCCTATCATCATATTTTTGAAATCATTTAACCCCTCTATAGGAATATTTCTTTGTGTTGCCGTATCATTGATATATTTCTCCACCGATTCTTCGTTGATTGTTTCCCATACAGCAAACACCAATACAGTTGATGAATCCTTTAGTTGTGGCTGTCCGTAGCACGCCGGAACCAATCGTTCTTTTAACTCTTGGTCCTCGATGACTATCACCTGATATGGCGTTAGCCCGTATGAACTAGGTGCCAACTTGGTTGCCTGCAATATTCTATCTAATTTGTCTTGAGGTATTTTATCCCCATTCATTTTCTTGGTGGCATATCTCCACTCTAACGACTCTAATAATCCCATAATATATCTTTTTGTTAATGAATAAGTAATTCTTCCCGGATAATCAATATTATTGTTTTAATTTTGTCAAATAATTTGGTGGGATAGTTTTTATTACTTATCTTTGCCCTCTAATTTAATTACTATGAAAAACATACACGTATTACCAACAGAAAATTCAAGTAGAGTATCTTACAACAAAGATGGTGTTTTAGAATTACATAGACTTCAATGGAGAAAGAATACTCAAAACATCTATATCACTTCTGATGAAGAAATTAAAGAAGGGGATTGGTATATTCATAAACAAATCAATTATTTGAGAGTATCTAATTCAAATTCTATACCAATGGATGCTAAAAAAATCATCCTAACAACAGACCAAGACCTAATCAAAGATGGTGTACAAGCTATTCCTGATGAGTTTTTAGAATGGTTTGTTAAGAATCCAAGTTGTGAGAAAGTTGAGGTTGTTAAAGAAATTAATAAATCTATATCTGCAAAAGAACCTTATTATAAATACAAAATCATCATTCCAGAAGAAGAACAAAAACAACATCTTATTGATATGATGGAACAAGATGAGCAATTAGGATTGTATCAAGAACCTAAAAAAGAAACACTTGAAGAAGCTGTTGCTAAAAAATTATATCCACTTAATGATGGGTTTCAAGTAATGGATATTGATATTAGTGAAGAATTACAATTAGCTTTCCTTAACGGTGCTAAATGGCAACAAGAAAGAAGTTATAGTAAGGAAGAGGTTGAAACAATAGCTAAAGATGCTTATACTATGGGTAGAAATAATATTCTTATAGGAGTATTTAATAAATGGTTTGAGCAATTTAAAAAGAAAATAAGTATATGAAAAAAACAATTGAAGAAGTTGCTGAAAGATTAGTAAAAGAAACTACATTGTACGGAAGCCAAGAAGCTAGTATTGGAAGTTCTGCTAGAAGTTATTTTGAAACAGAATTACGATGTGTGTTGTTGGGTATGAAATGGCAACAAGAACAAGACAAGAAAATGTATAGTGAGTTGGTTGATTTATTGGAAAGATTAACGACAATTTATAAAGAAGATTGTCATTTAGATATTAAGTACGATAAAAAAAGATTAGAATTTATTGAACAATTTAAAAAGAAATCATTATGAAAAACATACATTTATTACCAACAGATAAACCAAGTAGGTTATACTTAACAAAAGAAGGGTTTTATTTTTTATTACCTAACATTAAAGGTAATGCTGTGAAATTTCAACACATTTACATCACTTCTGATGAAGAAATTAAAGAAGGAGATTGGTTTTATAATATAATATCTTTAAAACCTGAACCATTTAAGGCTTGTGAAAATGGTAATGGATATGTAAATTGTAGTAAATATTCACATAATAGAATTGATTGTAAAAAAATCATCCTAACAACAGACCAAGAATTAATCAAAGAGGGTGTACAAGCTATTGATGAGGATTTTTTAGAATGGTTTGTTAAAAATCCAAGTTGTGAAAAGATTGAAGTAAATAAAAGTTATAGCGGTATTTATTATATCAAATATCCTTACAAAATCATCATTCCACAAGAAGAACCTAAACAAGATGAAATTGATTTTATGGCTAATGAACTAGTTATAGAAAAAGAAAAATTTGAAAGTAAAGAAACACTTGAACAAGAAACTTGTAATTTTTGTGGTAAAACATTAAGAGAACAGATGAAAGGTTGTGGTGAAATAACTTGTTATAGACAGTTTTTACCTAAACAAGAAACACTTGAAGATTTCTGCACTAGAGAACTATCAAATTTTAATGATAATGTAAGAAATACTCAGTTCGATTTAGGTTTTAGAACTGGAGCCATTATTGGACTTAGATTTCCAAAAGAAAGAAGTTATAATGAGTAAGAAGCTAGATCTTCTTTAACAGATTTGTCGTTAGTTAATCCTGCTCATTTAACAATGACAAGTGATGGTTATGGAGAGTTTCCTGATAGTTATAAATTAACTGAAAAAGGCATTAACTACATTATTGAACAATTTAAAAAGAAATAAGATGAAAAAAGAAACACTTGAAGATTTTACCAAAGAAGTATTGCAAGATGAATTTTTTACAAATATGGCTGAATACGGAAAAGCTGAAAGACTTATTGAAATTGGAGCTAAATGGCAACAAGAACAAGACAAGAATAAGTATAGTGAACAAGATATTTTAGATATAAATAATTGGTATTTGGAAACTTTTTTAGATGATGCTCTAGGTTTAAATGGTAATGATGCTGAACAAAAAGTAAAGCATTTATCAGGTAAAGGTCTTACAAAAGAAGTTTTAGATTATTGGTTTGAACAAATTAAAAAGAAATAAGATGAAAGAAACACTTGAAGAAGTAAAAGATTTAGCATACTACAGAGCTAATGCAGAAGAAGATTATTTGCAAGTGCCAATAAGTGTATTGAGGTATATCTCTGAGCTTGAAGAAAAAAGTTATAGTGAGGAAGATATGAAACAATTTGCTTGGGAATGTGTTGCCAATTTTCTTTCTAATAGTGATAATAAGGTGGAAATGGCACTTGTAGAAGTTATTATGGATAGAAACAGTAAACAGTTTGAACAATTTAAAAAGAAATAAGATATGGACTTTAGAACAGAATTATCAAAATGGGGCTATAATAAAGGAAATTCAGTTGATGTTGAAACATTAATAGATGAAATATTGCCTGAATTATTTCTTAAACAAGAAAGAAGTTATAGTGAGGAAGAGGTTGAAACAATAGCTAAAGATGCTTATACTATGGGTAGATATAATATTCTTATAGGAGTATTTAATAAATGGTTTGAACAATTTAAAAAGAAATCATTATGAAAAACATACATTTATTACCAACAGATAAACCAAGTAGGTTATACTTAACAACACACGAATATATTTTTGAAGAAGGATACTCTTTATCAACTGATGAATGTGAAAACAAACATATCTACATCACTTCTGATGAAGAAATTAAAAAAGGAGATTGGTATTATCTTCCAAGAACAAATTCAGTTTATAAATGTATTGAAGCAACTGAATTAAACTTAGAAAGAAGTTATGGCGTAGCTAAAATCATTCTAACAACAGACCCTGAGCTTATCAAAACTGGTGTACAAGCTATTGATGATGAGTTTTTAGAATGGTTTGTTAAAAATTCAAGCTGTGAGAAGGTTGAAGTAAATAAAAGTTATAGCGGTATTTATTATATCAAATATCCTTACAAAATCATCATTCCACAAGAAGAACCTAAACAAGATTGGTATTGTCCTAAATGCCAAAGTTATGTTAGTTCAGAAAGTGTAACATTTGAAGAAACACATCAAATATGTAATACAAGTGTTGTTATAAAAGAACCTAAACAATCAACTAAAGATAGAATATTATCTGAAACACCTGAGTTAGTAAAACAAAAAGTAAGAGAAACTGCTAATAAGTTAGTGGAACCTAAACAAGAAACACTTGAAGAAGTCGCATTAAAATTATATCCAATTATTTTAGAATATGATGATTGGGATAAAAATAAGCAATACAGAGATGAATGGATTAACGGTGCTAAATGGCAACAAGAAAATATACCCATTTGTATTTATGCTGAAAATATTTACTGTCATATTGAAAATGGAGTTGTAATTGTTGAGAAAAATGATAAATCGGTAATAAGTTATAGTGAGGAAGATATGAGAAAAGCTATTCAAGAAACAATTACTTTGATGAGGTATAAAGCCACTGAATTTAGAGAACACGAAAATACTATAATTGGACGATTTAAAAAGAAATAAACCATTCTTATTTATCTCCCCTCGTATTACCATAGAACCGCATTACAATAACTATGGACCGCACCTTCAGTCATATTGGTTTTATGACAATGTTGTAGATGTATTGGGTTATTTAAAAATCCCTCCGGAAACAATCGCCAATTTATTGGCTTCTTTGTTATTCTTTCAGGGGCAACCTCATCTAATGTCTCCCCACAATACATACATAGATTATCCTGTTCTTTGATATATTGTATTCTAACCTCTCTTCGTTGTTGAGGTTTTAATTTTGTATAATCTGTTGGTAATTTCATATTATTGGAGTCTCACAGGTATCTTATGTTTGGCACCATCGGTTCTTGAATATACAGCATATTGTGGTGTCATTATCATTTCATTATGCTCATCACCCAACATATTAATATAATCATTACCTTTGCCAGGTTTAAGATATGCAATAGTCATATGTGGATAATAGTCAGGGTAATCACTTGTGAATGGAAATTGTTTTAATTCCTCGTTTGTATCATTTAGATTATCCCCCATTATATCATACTTTAATACATCATACTTTGGGCTGTTGAAACAAGATAGGTTATGAGCTTTACAATTTGTGTATGTATATTTGTTTAACACATTAATTATGTCGTCAATACTCACCTCGTTATCGTGTAATCCGTATAATAATGTACAATGTGATTCCGGTTCTAAACCAAACCCCTCTTCTTCGGTGTATAAGTCATCAGGGTTTATCTTGTTGTGTAATTCCGTAATAGTATCAGGGTTAAAGTATAACATTGCACAAGAATATGGATATACTTGTTTGTTCTCATTTATCCCCATCATTGTTTTGATTTTTGTTATCTGTTCGTTTAATTCCATATATGTTTCTTTTTATTTATAATAATAAGTATTTTTTACCACGTTATCAATAGGAATGTTTTATCTTTGTATGATATTTATTTAATATGAAAATAATAATAACTGAAAGTAGATTGGGACAAATCGCCATTAATTGGTTAAATAAGAACTATGGTGATTTGGAACCATATGAAACCGGAAAATATCCTGAATATATTTTCTATAAAAAAGGTAATGAAATAATCTTTGATTACAATAAAAAAAATGGGTTTGTTAATGTGAATTACGATGAAATTTGGTCATATTTTCAATCGTTTTTTGGTATGGAATATAAACAAATTCAAGACTTAACAAAGGTATGGGTGGAGGAACGTTACAATTTAAGGGTGACAAGAACCAAAACCATTGTATTCCTCGGGATTGATGGGTGGAGGAACGTTACAATTTAAGGGTGACAGAAACAACCTTTGCGACTTTAGCGTCTTTGCGGTGGTGGAGAAGGAACATTACAAATTAATAGTAAATAGTAAAAACATAATAAGCTATAGATGTATTCTATAACTTATTATGGCTATAAGGTTCGGGACTTATTTTGTGGGTTTATAAGGTTTGGAACTTATATTACACATTTTGGTAATATGTGGTGAATTATACTTATCTTTGGTGAATTGTGGTTATATTAATCACCCGATGGTGAAATATACTTATTTGTAATAGTTTAATGTGTCAAGCATAAATAGGAAAACATCATTTAATGTGTGATTATCAAAATTTTTGTATTTCTCCTTAAAATCTGATTCATGATAACCCTCGTAGTAAACATCTATTACAGCAGATTCCGGACCAAAATACTCTATCTGTCGTACCTCATCGCCTGATATACTATATGGGACAGGACTTAAACCTAATTCATATATAGAAATTCCGATTGTATTATAAGGTTTTGCTAAATGTTGAACCGAATCTTTAATGAAATCAATCTTATCTTCTTTTGTTAAATTAAAACTATCACCATACATATTCTTAATAGTATCATAACCACCGAAAAGTTTAATGGTGTAATATAACCCCATCTTATCAATCATTTTTTGTATCTTTGTGGTCTTATCATCCTCATTGATAACCCTCATCATTTGGTGGATTCTATGTATATTCTCTTGTAAGTTCATATTATTTTTCTTCCGGTAATTTAGTATCTTTGATAAATTTCTTATGTGAATCCTTATATGATTTTTCTGTCTCATCATTCACATCTTTGGTATATTGCCAATTCCAATATAAATCATCGTTTGGTTTGAATCCGTAGAACTTATGAACTTCTTTTTGTGTTTCACTTACAACTTCACCATTCCAATTCTGACCAACACAGATGAATCCTGTCTCAATATCCTCAACAAGATTTGATTCCCCCAATGTTGCGTGTCTGTTCTCAATCCAAGTCAATCTCTCAATTAAGTTTTGGTAGAACATATTGGTTTGTCCCCACCTTACCGAACTAAAGAATATAACTGCGTCTGATTCAAATAACTCTTTGGATATCTTCCATAGTTCGTCTTTAGGATTATTAATACTTGCCCAACATCTATGGTCTCCGGATGGATTCTTTTTCTTATCTTTGAGCATTGACTTTAATATCCCACAGCTGTTCCCGTCTTTTCTTGATACATTCCCCTCACAAGGAACAATATTAAGTTCGGAAACATCAATTAATACTGACTTATCACCCAACTCATCGTTAAGATACATTGCAATCATCTTTGATTTTGGTATGTCAAGGTTTTTTTCATCCCAATTATATCTGTTGGAACAACTCAATAACAATACCTTTTTCTTTTTCTTTAGAATGTCTAATGTTTTCTTTATTGATTTCCATGCGTCCGATTGAACCATCTCCTCAGCAATCATCATCTCCCTTATTCTTTGTATATTTTCTTGTAGGTTCATTCTAAATTAAGTATTTCTTGTTTAATCTTTAAGGTTTCCTGTTTTAGTAAATCAAAATACTTATATAACTCATCATTTCTATCGTATAACTTTTCTATTTCCTCTGTATAGTCCTCATCAGGGTGTGTGTTATATAAAAGTTCAAACACTCTATCATCATTTTTATCGTGCTCTCTTCTATAATTGTTATACTCAATCAATTTGGATATATCAATATTTAAATTCTTATCTTTGACGTAAGATATTAGTTTTTCAACTAGTGAGTCCGATGTAAAACTGTTCTCATCATCTAAGAACGATTCCACGGAACCAATCTGAAATTCAAATTTGTCTATGTTGTTTATAATGTTTTCTATGCTCGTGTTTATAGTCACATCATTGTCCTTTGCAGACTTGTTTAACCCCTTCTCTATTTGTTTTACAGTGTATGACGATTTAACCTCGGAGATAATCCCCATCACTTCCTGTATTCTAATTATATTTTCCTGTAAGTTCATAATAATAAATATATTGTTTGGTAGAATAGTTTTTATTTCTTATCTTTGCTCTCTAAATAATAATATGATGAATACCACCGAATTGTATATTAGTCCGAATTTTGATAAGAATGAATCGTCCCATAAACCGGGACACACCGAAAGATGTGTCTGTTGCAATAAACCTATGAAGGTTGAGCAAGTTAAGTTTATGGTTCATATGACAACCGATTGGGTTGCCGTTGATACCGATGATTTATCTATCGTATCTAATAGCCAAGGATTCTTTCCTATTGGCTCTGAATGTAAAAAGAATATGAACAAGGAATTTATCTTTAAAAACAAATAAAACTATGAAAAACATACACTTATTACCAACACAATCAAAAACAAGATTATTTTTATCTGACTATGGTAAAATACTTAATTTAGCGAGTTATCCTGAAACATTTTACACTACAGGTCAAAACATCTACATCACTAATTCAGAAGAAATTAAAGAAGGAGATTATGTATGTGCTTCAGGTGGATTTAGATTTGTTAAAACTTTAAATAATGATGCAAGAACATTTAAAGATGATGGAATTGTAAGCAAAGAAAGTCCATCAAACAGTTGTCATTTATCTAATTATAAAAAAATCATACTAACAACAGACCAAGACTTAATTAAAGATGGTGTACAAGCTATTGATAATGATTTCCTTGAATGGTTTGGTAAGAATCCAAGTTGTGAGGAGGTTGATTTTGAGGTTGTTGATGATAATATACAATGGTATAAAATAATCAATCCAAGAAAGAATTTCTATTGTGGTGATGAAGTTGATTATGGTGATAAATGTTCAGAGCAATGTGTCCAATGTGTAAACGCCACCGGTGTTGATTACGGATATCTTCCGAAAGAACATGTTGAATTTATTAATGATAATATTGATGAATTTGATGAAAAGATTAAGGAGTTCAAACAAATAGACCAAAATAATCCTGTCACAAGAGGTAGTACTGCTTTAGTATATAAACAAGAAACACTTGAAGATATTAAACTTGAAGAAGTGGTTGGGAGTAAGCATTGTCGATATTCGGTCATCGAAAATAAGTTATCTGTACTCTATAGAAATCAAGAACAAATTTTAAAAGCTATTAAAATGTTAAACAATGGAAAATAATACATAGATGAGACATAAATTCCCTTCGACACATATAGACGATAATTCTTATTCAACTAAAATAGTTCCTTTAATGAGGAAAATCATTAAAAAACATCCGTGGTCCGGAGAATTAGAAGCCGAAAGGTGGTTTAAATATGATTATAAAATTGTTGGTATGACTCTTAATACCGATTACTATGAACCAAAATTATTAATTCACATTGAGATTAGTAATTTTAGAACATATCATAAGGATAGAATGAACGATACTTTTAAATGGAACCCCCCTAGATTTCAGCTTTGGTCATCAAGACAAAGAAATGAATATGTTAGAACTTGGGGTTTAACGGAAATGAAATTATTTGTTAAATTGTTCTCATTCCCACATAGAATTGAAATTGGGAAAATTAAATTGGTTCGATAAAATCTTTGCCATTAGTACCGCTTTCCGGTACTTATGGCAATAATTTACTTTAAAATGGAAAAGATAATCATACAATACCTCAATCTTACTTATCCCAATAAACTCACATTTAGTCAATCCAACTATCATAATAAATCAATTGTATTTAGGCATGGCGACACTGAAATTGGAATAATGCGGTCGGATATGGTTAATTTTATTAGAATTAATAACCAAATACATAAAGAAATATTTATGTGGTTGGGGGATAATTTAGATTCCAAATTTATCAGCGAATGCGCCTTTAAATGGTTATTGATGAAGCATAACTCTAATAATGCTGGAGAAATACTTATGTCGGAATGGTTTGGAGTTGATTCATTAAATTAATTAAATTATTATTATAAAAAACAAATTATGAACTATCATTTAGAGAACGCAAAGAGATACCTAATTTATATGTATCATCTTATTAAAGGAGGAGATTCTTTATCACGATTACTTAATCAATACGATAAATTAAATGAGGATGAAAAACAAATGTTTAACGAAAAATCCATTATTGACCCATCAGATTCTCATGTTGGACTTTTTAGTATTCTAAATAATAAATGGGGTGAATGGAAATTAAGAAAAGGTGAAAAGTATAGTCAATCCATTTTTAAATCCCATACCACCATAGGTTGGAGATATTTAACACCAAACAAAAATAGAGGTGTGATAGGATATCCGGAGCTATTCATAGGGAAATCCCCATTTGGAGGAGAATCAACCAATGAATACTTCCCAAAAAAGATAGACGATATTAATATTCTAAACGCCACTTACGATGTATCAATGTATGTCGAACCTAAAAAATACAATTTAGCATTTGATTTATGGGTAACTAAAGAAGGTAAGAATCAAACAAGTGATATCTCCCATGAAATAATGATATGGGAAGATAGAAATGTGGCAATGCCAGCAGGAAAATTCATAAGGGAAGTAAACACAACTTCAGGAATATATAGAATGTATCACACTTGGATGGACAGAACATCAGAAAATTTAGGAACAGATGGATGGTACTTTACAGCATTTATTAGAAAAGATAGACGAAGAGGTGGTATAGTTAATTTAAAAGAATTTATTTACATTATGTTAATAGATAATTTATTAAATGAAAACCACTTTGTGTCAACAGTAGAGTTTGGAAATGAAATTTACAATGCATGTGGATATACAATAGTCAATGATTATAAATTAGATATAAAATAACCCCCAATGTTTGTATGTCTTGGTGTTATATTGTATCTTTGACATATGAAACTACTTAAATATTTGATTATCCGGACAACAACAAAGGGTTCTAATGAGGCAATTAATATATATAATACATTATATAACACTAATGTGGTTATGACCCCTATAAAACCCTTACCCGTTGTTAAACCTACTGTGACTGTTCATAACTCCCCACTGAAACCTACAGATAAGAAACAGGAAATGATAGATTCTTTGGAATACCTTAAAGGTAAAACTGTGAAGACAAAAAAAGACAAGGAATCAATCTCTATGTTGGAAGCTATCTTGAAGAATATGACATAATTACCAATTATGTATATCTCCAATACCCATATTCTCCCAATCTAATGAACCCGGATTTGAAAAATATACCTCATCAGGTTCAATATTCGCTCTACTTTTAAACCATCGGGAGATTAATTGGGTTTTCTCATTTTCATCAAATGAGAAGATATCTAAAATATTCTCAAAACTATTTGTAACATATAAATGGTCTCTCTTTTCAGACCATCTCATAATAATATCACCATCATTGTTTTTGAACACCACTTGTTGATTACTATATACAGAATCTCTATTTGAATCAAAATCTTCTCGAGTTAACTCATTAAAGATATCGTCTAATAACTTATACGCCAAATCTTTTCTTTTATTCTCTGTTATTAATATTTTCATTATATTTTTAAATAATCATCCGTTATTTGTTTAACCTCTAATCCCGTATTTTCTTCAAACCACTGTTTAAACACCGGTTTCCATCTATTTCCAAATAAAGAAGTTAGTTTTTCACCAATCACAGGATATATGTGTAATAAAGGACAGTCATAGTTGTGTAAACGACCATAACCCGCAAAGTATTCATCTTCCGGGCCAGCATTTGCATTACAACCATAATAAATGTAAGAATCATCATCATTTATGAAAAAAACAAGGTCTCCAAATCTATCAACATCATCTTGGTAAGTACCAGCTATCGTCCTCATATTCTCATACCACCCATAATCCGGAATATAGTTATTATCCAACCACTTGCGTATTAAATTATCAACCTTATTTTCTGTTATTACTATTTTCATTCTTCTATATGGATTGATAGTGTTTTAACCGGTAATCCAAAAGTATTCTCAAACCATTTAATAAACGGTTTATCCCATCTATTACCAAATAATGAATCTAATTTTTCAAATAAATCTTTATCAGATAATTCTAATATAGGAGCTTCTTTTCTAAAACTTATTGATGATGGGCCTTTATAATATTCCGGAGTATAATAACTAAAAAGAAAATCAGTATTTGAATATCCACCACCCCAAAAATAATCAATCACCGATTCATCCCCATTATCATCGTCATCAACACTATCAGGGTGAGACCAACGAATATTATCAACATCAATTATTGATTCTATATATTTATAAATTGCGTCGTCTAATTTACTTTCTGTTATTACTATTTTCATATAAATAAATATCCCATAAATTAAAAAACCCCATTAATCTTGGGGGTTATCTTTTTCTTTATTATACACTACATAAAAATTATGTCCAAAGTAAGGTAAATCAATATTATCACCAAACCCCAATGTCTCAACCATATTTTCAAGGTCTCTATTGGACATCTTATTCAAAACCTCCACACCAACCTTTAATAGTATCAGTTCTATAACCTCATCTCTACTAATTTCTACTGTTGATTTCCACCCCATATCACATTTTAGCTTTACCCACAAATTCTATTAATTCATTCGCCAATCGTATTGCCTCATCATAGGACATATACAATCTTGAGTCAATACTTTTGTCCTGTCTCTCTACAACTCGTAATACAATAGCATTTTGAGTTTCATTTTCTTGGATAACCACTTCTTGATACCCACCATCCATTATTATTTTTGTTTCTACCCACATATCATTTAATTGAATTAGTTAATTTTTCTTTATAATCGTTGTCGTTCTTTTCAATATGGTATTTCGCCATCTCACTCATTGCTTTACGTAACCTTGAAGATTGTTTATTAAACGGATTGTAATACATCCAAAATGGAATTTCCCAAGCAAGTTTACCATCAATATAAGCACTAACAAAATCTCTATCAGAAAAAGATAATGTTCCTTCATTTGTTGTTGGATATTTCGGACTATAATAATCCACAAAACACCCATCCATTCCACACATAACTTCTCTATTCCAAAGTTCTTTGTCATTCTCTAATGACTCAATAATACGATTAACATATTTCTCGTTAATCTCCTTCATAGTCAATTTTTCACTCATAATCATCAAAATATTTATTCATCGGTATTGGTTTTTCATAACTTCCGATTTTTTTTAATTCCTTTTTCATTGTTGATATATCATCTTTAGTGTAATGTGGTGGAAAAGTTGGTTTCATCCCATATGGCATGTTATGTCTCTCTTCCCAAATTTTCAACCTGTGTTCAGCAGTTGATATCTCGTTAGCCAATTCCGTCCCTAATAACCATTTATCGTACTCATCTTTAGATTTAATAAGCATTATATCACCACCATAATTGGTGATTTTAGCATCCGGATTGGTTGTATAAACATTTACAATACCATCTTGACCATTGTAATCCTCACATAAATCATTCACCGCAAGTTCATTGGTTAATCTGTTTTTCCATTTACTACCATATGACCTAACCTCACAGATATAAATAAACCCATCTTCACGATTTTGTAAATAATTACCTATTTTGTTTTGAAGCTCTCTTAATTCTTCTACCGAGTATTTTATAAAATCTATTTCCATAAGGCAAATATAGGTATAAAAAAAAGAACTACCAAGTAGTTCCTTCTTTTTTTTTATTGTAAAACACCTTTTTGTGTGTGATGTATAATTTTAACCGGTAATTCAAACTTATCTTCAAACCAATTTTTTATCAATTTTTTATATTCCGGTGGTGTATAACCGAAATAAACTATAGGTGCAAGAATATCATCACAAATATATAAAGCTCTTGTCTTTTCACCGTAAATCATTATAACACCATCACCATTTCTATAATCAATTCTCTTATGTTCTCCTGTTGAATCTGTAATATAATCAACATCAATATACATATTAGAAAATGCTTTATCCAATTCTTTTTTTGCTAATTCGTCTCTACGACTTTCTTTTATTACTATTCTCATACATCATTTGATTTTATATTATAGACACTTCTGTATCTACTTTTTAAGTCATAATCACTCAAAGCTTCTAACTCACTAATCCCATATAACGCATTTTTATAAAGATAATTAATCATTTCTTCTCTACTTAAATTATCAGTACTAACCATTTGATAACATTTATGCCAAGCATCTAATCCGTGAGTTTCATCAATCTCTATTTCCGGATGACCAATCTCTTGTCCAAACTTGGTTGTGTATTTATCGTCATACCATTCAGTAATAACATTAAATATAAAGGTTTTTCTAACCTGTAATATTTTAGATAAATAATTAATCTCTTCTTTATCAACATATAAATCACCGGCAAAAAACTTTACATCCTCCACATAATCGGGACCATAATTTTCATCACCATCATTCATAAAATTATACCTCGCCTCAATAATAATTTTATCTCCTTTACACCATTCCTCATTATAGTTCCCGTAATTCTCTTCAGTAGGTGGAGTGACTCTTGTTGTATTAGAGATAATTTTCTCCATATGTTTAATAATAATTGATTTAGCAGCGTCTGTACCTCTGATAAATCGTTTACTAACTTCTTCTCTTAATATCTTTTTAATTAAATCTTTCATATTATTTAATAATTCTGAACCTTAATAATGGTTTGCCATTTATTGTTATATCACCTTTTTCATTCTTATCTATTGTCTTAACAACAACCTTTTTGTTTTTGAATTTTCCACCCATTATGGTATCACCAACTTTAATATCCAATTTAATCATTTCACTTAATGTTAATTCTCTATTATCATCTTGAGTGTTCCAAATATCTTGCCCGGTTCCCTTGTGAATTAATTTAATTGAGTCTCTTGGTATATCATCAAAGGTAACAATATGTTTATACTTATCATCAAAATGAGCATCTTTATACCATTGAACATTTGATTTTTCTGTATCTATCACCCATATGTCATCATCATAAGTTGAATCAAACATATCTTTTTTCTTTAAACTATTGGTGGCAAATACTGCAGGAACACATTCTTCATCGTCACTGTATTCACTGGCTGCGTGAGTTAAATAACAATCACCTAACACCGCTCTAATCCCATAGTCCATAATACTATCTCGGTTAGACTTATTAGAGGAATGGACAACATATTTCCCGGGAGTAATCTCTTCTCCCTTAACCCTTTGTTCTTGCAACAATTTATATTGTAATTCTGTTATAATTATTTTCATATTATTCTATAGCTCTTTCTAAAAATATAACATCTTCTATCTCTTTATCACCATAAATACTTGGGTATTTACTAGTATAAATTTTAAAAATTCTTTTAATTAAATCTTTTCTTATTGCATTATAAATTTTACGGGAACCAAAAATTGGACTAATCAAATCATAAAAATAATCATCACTCACTTTAATAAATTTTTTGGTATCAAATCCGTAATATTCCGCTATCACATGTTTTCTTGTTCCCGGAGTTACAAATTGGATTTTTTTTCCATTCATTCTTACTTGGAAGGCTCTTATTAAACTATCCTTATCAATATCAAGACTACTAATAATAATATCTTTTAATTTTTCTATTTTTTCTTCACTAATCTTAATATCCATATGTATAAATATAACACGAGAGTAAAAATTACTCCCATCTTTTGAACGAAGGTAATTTTGAGTTCTTTTTACTCTCGTTTAATTCTTTTTATCTTATATTTCGTTTGCAAAATGGAACACAATGCGTAGAAAAGGGCGAATGAAATATATTACCAATCACCGCAAGATGAACCTTAATTTTTAGGGTTTATATTACCACCAAAAGTAATAAACCCCCAACAATGTGAGGGTTTACTTTTTTTTCATAAGTTCTCTTATTTCTATCTGTAATTGATGTAGTTCAGGGTCAGTCATAAGTAGATAACGCGATTTAATATCCCGATAATTATTTCGTATATCATTGATTGTCCATTTTAAAAATAGAGTAATTAAGTCAATTTTTATTTTTAGGTTTCTCATCTCTTAATATATCGTAAATCGCTAGACAGCAAAAAATAACCAACAATAATATAAAACCGTACAACGGGAATATTGGGTCGGGTATCACAACTTTTATGGTAATAGATTAGGGAAGATTAAGATATCTTCGTCTGATAAATACTCATCATCATCGAATTGTTCCATTTTTTTGTGATATTATTTCAATTATTTAAATATATTTGTATTTTTCTGTTAAATATTCTTTTTTTTCATTAAAATATAACAGAAAAGATACCATAAACTATTGATGATACGATAAAACCTATTATACATCCTTTTAAAAAACCATAATCCAAATTTGAGTTTATTGGAATTTTAATTTTACATCGTTGTCCATCACATATGACATTCCAATAATTTTTAATCATCTCATCAACAACAAAATCATCATTGTTTTTTACTTTTTCATCCATAACTTTTATTTTTCTGATTCACCAATTATTAAAAAACCTAAAACACCCAATACAAACCATACATTAACAAAATAAGTTAATGCGCCACATAATAGCATTAAAATATCGTACCTATTGTTTAATATAAATTGTTTTATTTTATTCATAATTTTAAATAGTTTAACAAACACAGTTTCCGTCACCACCTTTAGCTGGATTGCAAACGCATTCTTTTTTTTCTTTAACTACTCCGGTAATTAGAGTATATCCCTTGAATATCTCTAATAAAGATTTAATTTCATCAACTCTACCTTCACTATTGTGAACGGTAATTGTTTTATTTTCGTGATTTATAGTATGTTTCATATCAAAATTATTATATATAGAATAATAATAAATATTATTTGAGCAATCAATATTTTGGTACCCAACCTACTTTGTTTTCCAACTCTTAAATATTCTTGTCTTGTCATCTTAAAACATTTACGATACAAAGATATTCATTTATTCTTAATTATCAAAATTATTTATGGAATTCTATTATTTTCCATTTACCTTTACGGGTCTCAACAAGTGCGGTACAATTCTCACACCAATCTCCACTATTCATATAATTATCTTTAATCTCCGGTTGATGTATATGTCCGCATACGGCAACATCACAACCTTTTTTATATGTCAATAGTATTGCATTATGTTCAAAATCATTTATAAAATTAACGGCTTTTTTAACACCATTCTTTATATCTTTGGAGATAGAGTAATAAGGTAATCCTCTCATCTCACGATATTTGTTGTATACCCTGTTCATCCATAAAGCAAAGTCATAACCCATTGAGCCAATCTTTGCTAACCATTTTACTTTGGTGATAAACACATCTAACACATCTCCGTGAAACACATACATTTTACGACCATCAACAGATGTGAATGTATAATCCTCATCTATTGTGATGTTAGATAATTTGAATGGTATAAAATCTTTAATAAAATCATCGTGATTACCTCTGAGCCAAACGACATTTACATCTTTCTCACTCATCTTTATAATCTTTCTCAATACTTTGGTATGACTTTCTTTCCATTTACCACCTCTATTAAGAGCCCAACCATCAATGATATCACCATTTAATATTAATGTCTCTGTGGTGTTCTTTTCAAGGAATGAGATAACATCGTTGGCTCTACTTGATTTGGAACCCAAGTGTATGTCCGATAGAATTATTGTTTTATATTTCATTATGTCCAGTAATTATGTTCCTTTGTAAAGAACTCATCATTATTTCTATTAAACCAAGATTTAATCATCATCTTAACCATATAGAATAATCCTTTATTCTTAAATCTTCTTGATGTGGTGTAAACAATTTCGTTATCCACATAAAACTTATTTGGCGTTATCTTTGAACTTAAATGGTAATCCTCGGCAAACTTATCATCCGGATTAAATCCTCCTAATGAATTAAACACCTCTCTATTAAATAACATAAATCCACCTACAGCAAATGGTGTGGTGAATTTGGTTAAGTATTGGATAACATCAAATGATTTATATACATAATTGTAATGTCCATCATCTGTTCTCATTTTAGTTGTGGATAAATGATAATCGTTATTTTTCATTACCTTAACCATATGGGATAATAAATTAAGGTCAGTAATGAATATGTCGGCATCCAAAAATAAAACATAAGGTGTTTTTATCTTTTTGGTTCCGTTGTTTCTGGCTTCAGCTGGAAATCCACCTTTAACTATTTTTACATTAATGTTATTATGAAATGAATGAAGAATACAATTCTGTGTGAATCCGTTGTCTGTTGAAGAGTCGGCAACCATAACATTCACATTTTTAATATTAGTTTGCAAGTTTATTAACTCCAAAGTTTTCTTTATGATTAAACCCTCATTTTTACAGGGTATGACTATCGTTAAATCCTTACTTAAACTCATATACTAATATCGTCTAATCTGTAATTAACATTTTCATTTACTACATCATAATCAGGTGATGGATACCATCTATCATCAGGACTATAATCAGGTTTTTCAATATAATCTTCTGAAATTAATGTATCAAGGACGCCTTCTAAATTATAACCTCCATCTCTACTTAGATTATCTTCAAATATTACATCAATATCTTCATCATCAACATCAACTAAATTACTTAAATCAATTTGGATTTTGGCTCCATCACTATTAAAGAAAAACACATTACCATAAAACTCTAACGCCGATTTTATTTCATCCTGTAAATGATTAACATAATCGTCAGCGTCAGCATCATTTATTGCACCACCAATAGCATTTTTAATTTCATAATCACCATCAACTTCTCCTATCGCGTCTTCTAAAGATAAACTATCGTCTAATTCAATACCATCTCTTTGAGACATGTCTCTAACAATCGCCCATAACTTTTCTTCTGTTGGTTTATCCATTACATATTCAAAATAACTTGGTAAATCTTCATTATCGTGTTGACCCCATAAATTCCAAGCATCACCTTCCATTATCTCTTCAAAAATACTAACCCTTTTTACCACACCTGTTGTTCTATTAGTATAACTATTGTAAGTTCCCCCATCAATATACCTGTGAAAATCATCCGGGGTAATATCTAATGTAAATGTTGTTGGGAGTGGTTGGACATCAACAATTCCCATCTTACCTAACAATCGTTGCATGGTTCTTGATGAGAATAACTCCGGTCTGTTTTTATATAAATCTTTGATTGTTTCTTCTGGTAAATCAGATAGTTTAAAGTCCTGTTCTGATGCGTATTCTGTTCCAAATCCTTGAATTAAGTAATCCTCTTCTTCTCCTGAACCACCTAACACATAGAATAATGGTAAAATATATTGATGGTATTCATCTTTTGGTTTAGAGTTCTTAACACCCTTTAATTGATATAAAATACCATCCTCACCGATTGCGGCAGTTAGAACCGATTTATTTAATTTATATTTATTATTAATTGGGATATTTTGTCTTAATGAATAAAGATACCCATAACTACTTCTTCCACAATGCCCCATCCTGTTGCACTCAGCTTCTGAATTTTTTGTATTCAAATCCGCCCAATAAAACCCATTTCCGTTCTCATCTGTAAAATCTAATATGGTAGGGTTTGTTTCTTTATAGTTAATATCTCCCTGACCAACTTCTAAACTATCGTGCCATACCTCCGATTTTCCCCATAATTCTTTGAATGGTAAATTTTGGTATTCTTTGACATTACCATTTAACCCGACTCTAATCCAATCCATAATAGATTGTATCTTACTACGATGTCCGGTAATAAAACGATTACTATTCATTTTATCAACCAATGCTTGACCCTGACTAGCTGGCTTACCCCAACCTAACTCAATATTTTGCTGAAACTCCATCACTTTTTTAGCCATCCAAATTGCTAACGGACCACAAACAGAATCTAATATTTCAGCGTTCTCTTCGTTAAACCCAATCTTATCCAATAAGATTTGTTTCTTGGATGCTTCAGATATAATTTGTTTTATACTTTCTATTAATTTCATATCACTATAAATATATCAAAATTAAATAATAGGTTAATATATTTATTATAAAATAACCTTTATGAAAATCCTTACATTATTTTTATTTTTAGTATTTTCGTTATCATCTTATTCTCAAGATTTGGTAACCATCAAACATACCAATTATACCACAACATTTAGTAAATCATTAAAATATCCAATCGTTGTTGAGTGGTGGGAGACAAAAGATAATGTTGCTTGTCCAACACCGTTAAAAAGAAAAGACCAATTTCAACCTGACCCCCAATTATTAGACGATACTAACTTAATATCAGATTATGTTGGTTCAGGGTTTGATAGAGGACATATGAGCCCTGCTGCATCCAATTTATGTAGTGGTGATAAAGTTCTAACAGAATGTTTTTACTTCTCTAATATGTCTCCCCAGACACACGCATTAAACGCTGGTTCGTGGAAATTGTTGGAGGTGGAGACAAGAGCAATTGCAACAGAAAAAGATAGTATGCATGTGTGGTGTGGGAACATCGGAGAATTAAAGAAAATTGGTAGAGTTTCTGTCCCAACCAAATGTTGGAAGGTAATCTATATCAAAAAGACAAAAACATTTAAAGCGTATCTTTTCATTAACAATACATCTAAATCGGATGGTATAATAGACAACGAAGTAAGTGTTCTCTTCATCTCAAAACTAACCGGATTAACATTTAAATAAAAAACCCCCTGATTAAAAGGGGGTTTTGCTTGAAATATAAAAGGAGAAGTAATTCCATTCCAAATCAAAAGTCGCCATTACATCATCACGACCCCAAACAAGCCGAATATATAAACTAATATCAAGATATAAATTACCGGACTTCCCTGGAAACATAATGGTAAGTTTTGTACTATAATTATCAGTAAGTGTTTGAGAAATAACTACCTTATCCACCCACTCCGGATTTTTGAGTTTCAATATCTTTCTAAAACTTTCAACTCCTGATACCATTATTTTACAAGCCTAATTTTTGTCTTTTTGTTTTACTTTTCTTTGGTTCTCTCAACTTAACATATAGTTTTTTAATCTCACCATACGACTTATACCATCTTGGTATTGCT